>Ga0114932_10000458_pt1 | contig 49155 bp, 40 predicted proteins | sample 2SBtaG_2_FD_87286 | JGI IMG/M metagenome (GOLD analysis project Ga0114932, IMG submission 87286) | Deep subsurface microbial communities from Kolumbo volcano to uncover new lineages of life (NeLLi) - 2SBTROV12_ACTIVE470 metaG | ecosystem: Environmental > Aquatic > Marine > Volcanic ...
TATCATTGCTCATCCTGCTGATAATATCTCCTTTGCGTTGCTCGGTAAAAAAACCGATGGGCAACTGCAATATTTTGGCATAGAGATCGGCGCGCAGCCTGGTCATGACATGGTTGCGTATAGGCGCCAGTACCCGGTAAGAAAAATAAGTGAACAGGTTCTTGAAAAAAATAGAGACGATGATGATTACACAAATGGCTCCAAGGGCATATTCCGGTCCGTTTAGCTTGATGAGCTGCCCCAGGAAGTATTTGAGACTGTTGGTGACTCCTTCGGTGCTGAAAGCAAAAGCCGGTTTGGCAATCAGCATTTTCTCTTTGCCAAAAAGCATTTGCAGGAAGGGTGCCAGCATAGCCAGTGAAACGAGCGAAAAAATAACCGATAACAGGTTGAATACAAGATATAGAACGATATTTTGCTTCTGGTTCCGCAGGTAAAAAAATATCCTCGAAAAACGCTTCATAGGCGATAAAATCTTTAAAACACAGCAAAGTAACTACTTTTACAGTCAATCAATTGTTAGAATATGGAGGAAGGAAAAAGACAAAGACAGGTGGCCGGTGCACTGCAGCAGGAGTTGAATGAGATATTCAGGCACCTCAACCTGTCAATGATCGATGGAGGGATGGTTTCCATCTCATCGGTGAAAGTGACGCCCGACCTGCTCGAAGCCCGTATTTACCTGAGTCTTTTCCAGGTGAAAGATGCAGCTGCCGCTATGAAGACCATTGAGTCGAAAGCCTGGGAAATCAAAAGGGAACTGGTGAACAGGGTCAAGCACCAGTTGCGAAGGATACCGGTATTGCAATTCTACCTCGATGATACGCTTGATTATGTTTTCAAGATGGAAGACATTTTCAAAAAGATCAATGACGAGAAAAAAGGGGACTCCTGATGAACCTGCTCTTTGCCTGGCGTTATTTCCGGTCTAAGAAATCAACCAATGCCATCAACATCATTGCATGGATCAGCATCGCGGCCATTGCAGTGGGCAGTGCTGCACTAATCATTATACTGAGTGTATTCAATGGTTTTGAAGGATTGGTGAAAAGTCTTTATGTAGATTTTTATGCCGATATGCGCATTGTTCCGGCGAAGGGTAAGACACTTTTGCTGAACAAAGGACAGGTAGCCGGTATCAGGGCCACTTCCGGAATAGCAACGCTGGGTTTTATTGCAGAAGAAAAAGCCTTGCTGGTAAACGGCGAGCTGCAAACCATCGTATACATCAAGGGCGTGGATGAGCAGTTCACGCAACTCAACAAGATCGCAGCGCATATCAAAAGAGGCCGCTTTGAAACCGGCACCACCGAAGCGCCCACACTGGTATTGGGTGTGGGTATTGAAAATGCAATAGCGGCAGACGTTACTAAAAAAAGATACCCGCTGACGCTTTATATGCCCAACAGGCAGGCGGCGAGGTTTGGATCGGCAGACGGACTCAATGCTTTTAATGCTTTGGCAGCCGGTACTTTCATGGTGCAGCAGGACTTCGACAACAAATATGCTTTCACCAACCTGGCATTCTTAAAATACATGCTGAATATGGGGCCTGATGAATACAGCGCCCTTGAACTGAAAATAAACGGCGATCCCGATCAGATCAAAGCTGCCTTGCAAAAGCAATTGGGGAATGATTATATTGTAGAAACACGTTACGAACAAAACCGCAGTTTGTATGCAGTGATGCAAATGGAAAAATGGGTGATCTATGCAATCCTGTCACTCATACTAATAGTGGCGGCATTTAATATGGTGGGTGCGCTTACCATGCTGGTACTCGAAAAACAAAAAGACATCGCGATCCTCAAAGCATTGGGCGCCAATGACCAGAACATTGAACGCATTTTCCTGTCGGAAGGATTTTTATTGGCAACAGTTGGAGGAGGTGCAGGCATCGTGCTGGCCACCATTATATGCTGGCTGCAAATGAAGTACAAACTGGTCAAACTGGGAGGTGATACTTTCATCATCGATTATTACCCGGTGCAAATGATGCCCACCGATTTCGCATTGGTAGCCTGTACCATACTGATCATCGCATTGCTGGCAGCGTGGATACCATCACGCAAAGCAGGAAGAGACCAATTGTCTTTGAAAAGCTGATTAATAATCTCCTAAAGTCTCAGGCAATTGCGCCAGCGCTTTGGCCAATTGTTCATCGTTGGGAGCGATGCCGTGCCATTCGTGGCTACCTTCCATAAAATCAACGCCTTTACCCATCACTGTTTTCATGAGAATGCAAATGGGTTTACCCTGACCGGTGAGCGATTTGGCTTTATCAAGTGTGGCGATCACATCATCCATATCATTGCCGTTCATCTCCAGCACCATCCAGTTGAAAGCTTCAAACTTTGCATGGAGATCATCGAGCGACAATACTTTTTTAGTAGGACCATCGATCTGCTGGCCATTCCAGTCAACCGTAGAGATCAGGTTGTCTACTTTATTGTGGGCAGCAAACATAACGGCTTCCCATATCTGGCCTTCCTGCAATTCGCCATCGCCATGCAATGAGAATACCAGTTGGGGATCTTTGTTCAGTTTTTTGCTGAGGGCAGCGCCTATGGCAACACTCATACCCTGACCCAGCGAACCACTCGCAATGCGAATACCGGGTAAATGCTCATGGGTAGTAGGGTGGCCCTGTAAACGGGAATTGATTCTGCGGAAACTAGCGAGTTCCTTTACATCGAAATAACCGCTACGGGCAAGTGCTGAATAATATACGGGTGAAATATGGCCGTTAGACAGGAAAAACAGGTCTTCACCTTTGCCATCCATGGCAAACTGCGTATTGTGTTTCAGCGTACGAAAGAAAAGCGCAGTAAAAAATTCGGTGCAGCCCAGTGATCCGCCGGGGTGGCCGCTTTGTACGGCATGAACCATTCTTACAATATCACGCCTGATCTGGCTGGCGGTGTCTTTCAATTCCTGTATGCTTGCCATAGAGATGATCGATTATGGCCGCGAAGATAAAAGCTAAATGGAGATGATTTAATATTATTTTTACCCGCTAAACACCAAACATGTCGATATTCAGTTATTTGAAAGCCTCTTTTGAAAGAAAAAAAGCGCGCCGTTATTTCCAGGATTTCGGTTACCGTGTCGACCGGTTCGACCTCGAGCGTGAAGGAGTGGTGGAGTACGCCAACTGGTTGAACCCGCTGGTGCCCCCAAAGAAGCTTACACAGCAGGAAGTGGATTTTTTCAGGACGGTAATTAAAGAAGGCGGACTGGCTATTGACATAGGCGCAAATACAGGTGATCTCACCGTTGCCATGGGCATTGCAGCAGGTGCAGCAGGACTGGTACTGGGCCTGGATCCCAATACACAGGTGTATGCCATCCTGGAAGCCAATGCCCGGTTGAATAAAGACAAATCGAAGATCGTACCCCTCCCTTTTGCTGCAACACCGGAAGACGGGGAATTTTATTTCGCTTCATCGGAAGCTTCATTCAGTAATGGAGGGTTGGTAGACAGTGAGGGTGATGCTACCCACGGAAAATTCAAATTAAAACAGAAAGTCAGGGGTGTTAACCTGGAAAAATACCTGCAACAGCACTACCCGGAATGGTTGCCCAAGCTGTCTTTCATTAAAGTAGATACAGAAGGGCATGACCTCTCGGTTTTAAAAACCATTGAGTCACTGATCGCTGCGTATAAACCTGCGATTGCAGCAGAAGTATTCCCCACGCTTACCAGGGAAGAACGCACCGCCATGTATGATTTCCTTTCTGGTTTCGGATACCGTGTGTACGATGTGCAACATTTCGATACGGCCAAACCATTGAATAAAATATTGCTGACAAGGCCGGAAGACATGGCCGCACCCGGTACAGCATCAAATGTTCTGGCAATTATTTAGATTTGCCCGGTCAAAAAAACAATTATATGTCAGAAGATTTGGATTTGATATTAGCCGATACCGAGGATACCATGCGCAAAGGGATCAACCACCTGGAGTCGGAGCTGGGTAAGATCAGGGCTGGTAAGGCTAATCCTGCTATGTTAGACGGCATTACCGTAGAATATTATGGCGCTCCCACCCCCATTGCGCAGGTAGCCAATGTGAGTGTATTGGATGCGAGAACCCTTAGCATTCAACCCTGGGAAAAAAACATGGTGCAGCCCATTGAAAGGGCCATCATGGCGGCCAATATAGGTGTTACACCACAGAACGATGGTGTGATCATCCGCATTTTCATGCCTCCGTTAACGGAAGAACGCCGCAAGGAGTTGTTTAAAAGAGCCAGTGCAGAAGGAGAACAGAGCAAAGTGGCTATCCGCAATGTTCGTCGCGATGCTATTGAACAGGTGAAGAAACTGCAAAAAGATGGTATGAGTGAAGATGCGGCGAAAGATGCCGAGAAAACCGTGCAGGACCTGACCGATAAATTCATTGCACTGGTTGATAAGCACCTGGCTGCTAAAGAAAAAGAAATGATGGCGGTATAGAGAGTTGACCACTGTCAACTCTTTTTATTCACCAGGTATACACCCGATAAAATAATTCCCAGGCAGAGCATCTGCCAGATGTTCACCGATTCTCCATCCCAAAGTCCCCATAACACTGCAATAAAGGGGATACCGTAAGTTACGAGTGAAGCAAATAAAGTTCCTGCTCTTTTTACCAGCATATAAAAGAGAATCGAAGCGAAAGCCGTTCCCATTGCGCCCAATATAAATGCGGCCAGGGTAGAACGTTGAACTGTCCAACTTCCCAACGGCAGTGAAAAATAATGGTTGAAATATAAAATAATAAGACAGGGAATGATGAGGAAAGTGAATGCCAGCGAGGCAATGTTCAAAGAACCTACGCCCTGCAAATGCCTGCCCACCATGTTTACGTTGATGCCGTACAGCAAGGTAGCCAGTAATACGAGTGCTGCATAAGAAAGAGATTGCAGGCTGATGGTGCCGGAGGCGCGCATGAGCAGACAAAGTCCGATGAAACCAATGATCACACCGACCACTTTGCTGGTGGTTACTTTTAATTGGAAGAAGCCTACACCAACGAGGATCGTAAAGAGAGGTGTCAATGCATTCAGGATGCCAACGAGTGAACTGTCCAGTTTGATCTCTGAAATGCAAAACAGGTAGGCCGGAAAAAAATTACCGATGAGTCCGGACAGGATGACCAACGGCATTTTATTCCTGGGAACCTGCAACAGGGCTTTGCGTGCAAAGGGCAGGAGTACCAGTCCGGCGCTGAGAATGCGAATGGAAGCCACCTGGTAGGGTGATAATGCCACCATACCGGCTTTCATCAATATAAAAGAGCTGCCCCATATAACGGAAAGAGCAATAAAAATGCCCCAGTTGATTAATTTGTCTCGCAAGGGTTTAGATTTCTTCAAAGATGCGCTGGATTTTTTATTTATCTATTCCACTCGTCAATTTATTCCGCGATTCGTCATCCTGAACGAGCGCAGCGAGTCGAAGTACGTCATCCTGAGCGAGCGAAGCGAGTCGAAGGAGCCGCTGAGGATTCAGGCAGATCCCTCGGCAGCGCCCGGGATGACGATCGAGGATCACTTGGGATAAAAACCTGGTTAAAGGCTTGGAGGTTTTTCGGAAATATGTTTATATTGTCATATTTAAATCTATACACTATGGGATTCGTAAAAGAATTTAAAGAGTTTGCCACCAAGGGCAACGTCATGGACCTGGCTGTCGGTGTGATCATCGGCGCCGCCTTCGGTAAGATCGTCGATTCGGTGGTGAACGACCTCATCATGCCGATTGTGGGCATTATTTTCAAAGCCGACTTCAGCAATCTCTATGTGGCATTATCAGACAAAATAACACCCGGACTTACCCTGGCCGAAGCCAAAAAACTGGGGCCTGTATTTGCCTGGGGTAATTTTGTAACGGTGGTATTGAACTTTATTATCCTGGCTTTTGTAATATTCATGCTGATTAAAGGCATGAATCGCCTTAAGCGCAAGGAGGAAGCCGCACCCGCTGCGCCACCTGCCCCCACTACTTCAGAGAAACTGCTCACAGAGATCAGGGATGCATTAAGAAAATAAGTTGCCCATCAGGGAATGGGGAGTTTGGGGTTAAAACCTCACTCCCCACTCTTTTTCTTATTTTCGCAGCAAATGAATACTACCACTTACCAGATCAAGTTAGACCAGTTTGAAGGCCCGTTCGATCTTCTCTTGTTTTTTATAGAACGAGATGAGCTGGATATTTACAATATTCCCATTACACGGATCATCAATGATTTCCTGGAATTTATTCACCAGGGAGAAAAACTGAACATTGAGCTGAGCAGTGAGTTCATTCTTTTCGTGTCTACGCTCATGCGCATCAAAGCCAGGCTGCTGCTGCCTCGTAAAGAAATAGATGCCCAGGGCAATGAAATAGATCCGCGCCAGGAACTGGTTGACAAAATACTCGAATACAAGCGCTTCAAAGAAGCGGCGGTGCAGATGGCCGAAATGGAAGCCATTCGCATGCTCATGGTGAAGCGCGGCAACCTGCAGAAAGAATTGTCGGAGATCGGCGAAGAATCTTCAGAGGGAACCGAAATACAGAACATTACCATGTTCAAGCTGATGAAAGCTTTTGAAAAGGTAATGCAAAGGGTGCACGACAGGCAGAATAAACCGGTGCATACTGTTGTTCGCTACAATTATACCATGGAAGGAAGCCGCGATTATATGCTCGGCTTCATTGAAAAAGAAAAGACAGTAGCCTTTGAAAAAGTATTTGAAGCTTGTGAAGACCGTATCCATGCCATCTTCCTCTTCCTTTCCATCCTTGAACTATCACAGCAACGTTACATGAAGCTGATGGTAGGAGAAGGGCGCAACAATTTCATCGTAGAATGGAATGATAACCGCGCAGAAGAAGTAGGCGAAGAAGAAGCCCAAAATTAAACACCGGCCGATACGCTGACTTTCACCGTCTCTTTCATCATATCCCTTACAGCATCAGCAATACCTTGCGCATCATACGCACATTCGCGATGCAATTCTTTGGGTGTGCCATGTTCTACCAGCCTGTCGGGTATGCCCAGTATCCGCAGTGATGCTTTGTATCCGTGCTCGTTCATGAATTCCAGTACCGCACTGCCGAATCCGCCTACCACTGTACCGTCTTCCACTGTTACTACTTTGCTGTACTGACTGAATACTTCATGCAGCAATGCTTCGTCGATAGGTTTTACAAAACGCATATCATAATGCGCGGGATCAATGCCCTGTGTGCGCAATTCACGAATAGCGGCAGTAGCAAAATTGCCCGGATGGCCGAAGCTGAGAATAGCTATTTCTTTACCGGTTTTCAACCTGCGTCCCTTACCAATGGTAACGGCTTCGAAGGGTGTTCTCCATTCGGGCATCACACCTTCTCCGCGCGGATAACGGATTATAAAGGGCGATTGATTGCTTTCGAGTTGTGCCGTGTACATGAGGTTACGCAGTTCCTGCTCATTCATGGGCGCACTGACAACCAGGTTGGGAATGCAACGCATGTAAGCGATATCGTAGCAGCCATGATGGGTAGGTCCGTCTTCGCCTACCAAGCCTGCGCGGTCGAGACAAAAGATCACGGGCAATTTCTGTATGGCTACATCATGCACTACCTGGTCGTAGGCGCGTTGCATGAAAGAAGAATAAATATTGCAGAATACCCGCATGCCCTGGGTAGCCAGACCGGCGCTGAGCGTTACGGCGTGCTGCTCACAAATGCCTACATCGAAAGCCCTGTGTGGCATTTTCTCCATCATGAATTTCAGTGAAGAGCCGCTGGGCATAGCCGGTGTAACGCCCATGATGCTGCTGTTTTGTTCTGCCAGTTCAATGATGCTGTGTCCGAATACGTCCTGGTATTTGGGAGGCTGGGGTGTTTCTATTTTTTTCTTGTAGATCTCGCCGGTTACTTTGTCAAACAAACCGGGTGCATGCCATTTGGTTTGGTCTTTTTCGGCCAATGCATAACCCTTTCCTTTCACCGTAACGATGTGCAGGAGTTTGGGACCGGGCATTTCACGGAGGTCTTTCAATGTATCTACCAGCTTGGTAATATTGTGACCATCGATAGGACCGAAATAACGCAACTTAAGCGATTCAAAAAGGTTACTGCTCTTGCTCACCATCCCCTTCATACCGGCCTCGAGTTTGCTGGCCATGTCCCTGCTGAAGTTCTTACCCACAGGCAGTTTACCCATCAGGTTCCATACCTCATCGCGCAAGCGGTTATAAGTGGGTGAGGTGGTAATATCGGTGAGGTATTCTTTCAGCGCCCCTACATTGGGGTCGATGCTCATGCAGTTATCGTTGAGGATGATCAGCAGGTCGCTGTCGGCCACGCCGGCATGGTTCATCGCTTCAAAAGCCATACCTGCGGTCATGGAGCCATCGCCGATAACTGCCACCGATTTGCGGTGCTCTCCCTTGTATTTGGCGGCCATGGCCATACCCAGGGCGGCCGAAATAGAAGTGGAAGAGTGGCCTACGCCGAATGTATCGAAAACGCTCTCGCTGCGTTTGGGGAAGCCGCTGAGCCCTTTGTATTTGCGGTTGGTGACAAAATTGTCGCGCCTGCCGGTAAGGATCTTGTGCCCATAAGCCTGGTGCCCCACATCCCATACCAATTGATCGTAAGGTGTATTATACACGTAATGAAGGGCTACACTGAGTTCCACTACGCCCAGGCTGGCAGCAAAATGCCCGCCATGGACGCTCACGATATCGATAATATACTGGCGCAGTTCATCGCAGACTTGTTGCAATTGCTCACGGCCGAGTTTTTTGAGATCGTCGGGATGGTTGATGGATTGTAGTAAATGACCGGGTCTGATCTCCATTCAGGCAGAATTTAAAATGTAAAAATACGCTTTTGCACCAAACAGATACCGATTTTGCCTTTAATCAAATTTCCGGGATACGTGGGGAAATAATCCCTCTATATTTGTTCTTAACATGAGAAGCAGAAAAGTGACATTATATTGGTGGTGCCAGGTGGGGGATGGTTGTTCTACGGACTGACCATGATCTTCTTCGCGTTTATCTTTATTGAGAACCCGACCAATAAAATTTTTTATCCTAAGACCGGCGTGACCATTCTTATGGGTATCACCTTCACGCATCTGTTACGTGCACTGATCATACGCTTCAAGTTGAAACCACCGATTGTTGCGCAGAAATGGTGGCTGCTCACAGTGGTAGTACTGAGCATCATCGTTGTCTACAATTTCGCCAACAGTCTCCTGGCCGAATGGCTCCATCTCTACTCACCCGAGAAAAAAGTATCGGTGGAGAAACGATTCCTTATCAACCTGCTCTTCGAATCGCCCCTGATATTGGTATGGGTTTCTATTTATTATGTATGGCATTATGTGGAATTGGGTACCAAAAGCGAAATACAAAAAGTGCGGCTGGAAAGCCTGGTAAAAGAGCTGGAGCTGAAAACAATCAAGTCGCACATCAATCCGCATTTTATTTTCAATGCCCTCAACAGTATAAGGGCGCTGGTGGATGAGAATCCGGAACGGGCGCGGACGGCCATCACCGAACTGAGCAATATACTCCGCAGCAGCATGCTGGCCGAAAAACTCGAAACAGTTCCTTTTGAAAAAGAGCTGAACATCGTTAAAGACTACCTGGCGCTTGAACATATTCGTTTTGAAGACCGTTTGCAGGTGGCCTATGATATCGATGAAGATACCCTCGACCAACCTGTTCCGCCGATGATGCTGCAAACCCTGGTGGAAAATGCCATCAAGCATGGTATTGGAAAACAAAAATGCGGTGGACTTATCCGTATCATTTCCGATTTCAAAGACAACCATCACGAACTGATTGTGCAGAATACGGGCCAGATGAATGGCAATGCCAGCAACGATGGATTCGGTATCAACAGTACCCATAACCGGCTCAAACTGCTTTTTGGTGCACAGGCCACTTTCTCCATTCGCGACCTGGACGACAGCATGGTGGAAGCCAAAGTGATCATGCCCGTAAAGGAATTGTAATTCATAAATTCTATTCATAAATTAGCAATATGGCGATCAAAGCAATTATCATTGATGACGAAAGGCTTGCACGCAACGAACTCAAAAAGTTGCTGCAAGACCACTCCGATATTGAGATCATAGAAGAGGCGGCCAATGTAGACGATGGCGTGGAAAAGATCGAGAACCTGAATCCCGACCTGATTTTTCTGGACATACAGATGCCGGGTAAAACCGGGTTCGACCTGCTGGCAGAACTTGAAAAAGCCCCCAGGGTGATCTTCACCACTGCTTATGATGAATATGCCATCAAAGCATTTGAAGTGAATGCGCTGGACTACCTGCTGAAGCCCATCGAACCCAAGCGGCTGGCCGATGCCATCCAGAAACTACAGGTAGAAATATTCAAGGAAACGGCCGGTGTAAGTGGACTCAACCGCGGCCCGCTGACAGAGATCGACCAGGTGTTTGTGAAAGACGGCGAACGCTGCTGGTTTGTGAAGCTGGGCGAGATACGTTTGTTTGAAAGTGTGGGCAACTATGCCAAAGTATTCTTCGGCACCCATAAACCCCTTATCCTGAAATCACTCAACGCACTCGAAGAAAGGCTCGATGACCGTATGTTCTTCCGCGCTAATCGCAAACACATCATCAACCTTCGCTGGATTGAAAAGATAGAACCTTATTTCAATGGCGGGTTGCTGGTAGACCTCAAAGGAGGGGAAAAAATAGAAGTGAGCCGGAGGCAAACGGTGAAGTTCAAAGAAATGATGAGTCTTTGATAATGTGACAATGACTCGATACGCAATGGCTCAATTAAAACAAACAATTAGTAATGAAAGAATTTAGTTTGATGTTGTTGTCTTCACTGGCAGCAACATTTTCTTTTGCACAGACATCGGCCGATAAGGTCATCCAGGTTAAAGAAGTAGAGCGCATAGAGCGCACGTTATCAGCAGATGATATGGAAGGGCGGCGTGTTTTTACGCCGGGGATTGAAAAAGCAGCGGCTTTCATCGCTTCTGAATTCAAACAGACCGGGTTGCAAACACTCAACAACGGCGGCACTTACCTGCAATCTTTTTCCATGGTTCGCCCGAAATTTTTGGGTGTTAACTGTTCTTTCGATGGTGCAACGATCGACAGCAGGAATGTGATTGTGTTCACATGCCAGCCCGAACTGACGATCAACGAACATTCGGGTTACGAAACAGTGACCGTGGCGGCCAATGATAATATACGCGGCGTGGTAGGCAAAGTGCTCAATGGGAATAAGAATTACCTGGTACTGGTAGATACCAGTTTTGGCCACTTGTTCGGCAATCTTACCCGTATGAAATCGGCCCTTTTCAAAACAGATAAGAATGTAGTGTTCGTACTCACTACCCAAAAACCGACTGCTTACACGATCACAGCCAAACATGAGATCACCGAAATGAAACTGGCCAATGTGGTAGGTGTGCTGACTGGCAAGAGCAAGCCTAATGAGTATGTTATTTTTTCCGGGCACTACGATCACCTGGGCATCAATACGCGGAATATGATTAATAACGACTCTATCTACAACGGAGCCAATGATGATGCGGCAGGCACTACGGCAGTGATGATGCTGGCTAAATATTTCAAAGCGCTGAATAACAACGAACGCACCCTGATCTTTGCTGCTTTTACAGCAGAAGAAACAGGAGGGTTCGGAGCTACTTATTTTTCCAAGCAATTCAACCCCGACGAGGTGAAAGCCATGTTCAATATTGAAATGATTGGAACAGAAAGCAAGTGGGGAAGGAATTCCGCCTATATCACCGGGTACGAAAAAACAGATATGGGCAAGATACTGCAAGGCAACCTGGAAGGAACCGGTTTTAATTTTTATCCGGATCCATATCCCGATCAGCAATTATTCTACCGTTCAGATAATGCTACCCTTGCGCGTTTGGGCGTTCCTGCGCATACGATCTCTACATCGAAGATGGACAGCGAACCCAATTATCACAAAGCCAGCGACGAAATAGGAACGCTGGACCTCGATAACATGACCATGATCATCAAAGCCATTGCATTGAGTTCAAGAGGTATTGTGAACGGAAAGGAAACACCTTCGCGGGTAGATACTGCCGGGTTGAAATAGATCAGTTCATTATCTCATGTACGTTCAGTTTGTGCAATTCCAGTATGGTGACGCTGCCATCCTCACTCTCCCGGTACATGGGTACAAACTTGCGGTTGAAGAGTATTTCGTTGTAAGTGTAGGAAGTACGATGCTGAACAAAGTTGGAAAACACATCGTCGAATCCTTTCAGCATAACATACAATTCCACATCGGCATTTTTCATATCATCTTCGGTAAAACCGGAGAAGGGACTGTTCTCGTCTATGGGATGCACAACGGTCCAGCTCATGGGCATGCTTTCCACGCGCGACCTTTCCAGGTTCAATGAAAAGTACTTGTATATAAGCGAGTCGTTTTCCAACACCTGCATGCCCACATTCACCCTTACTTCCAGATCGGTAAGGGTATGTTTGTCTTTAATAGCGGCAAAGCGGAACATAATGCCAGTGCCATCTTTATACGGACCCACCAATGCATGATCGCTGAACACCAGGTAACTCCTGGGTTTGGAGAAACGTCCATAGATTAAACCGGTAGCAATGGCCAGTGATAAGAAGCCGGTCAGCGCTTCGAGTCCGGATACGAGGCTGGCCCCATCGCCAACAGGATAAATATGCCCGTAGCCAACTGTTGTGAAGGTTTGTGTACTGAAATAAAACAGTTCCTTGAATATTTTCCACTGATCGCCAGCAGGCAAACCCGACATTTGAGACGGCCCTAACAGGTAATAAACAGCAGCGAAAACAAGATTGATGACAAAATAAAACAGCACAATGATGCTGATGAATTTCCACTGGGGCAGGGTAAGCATGTCATGAAATATGCTTATTCTTTTCCAGAAAGGCATGCCTTCCTTGACCAGGTTATAACTGCCGTCTTTATTGATGAACCGGCCGCCCAGGATCTGGCTGGTATTGGTGGTGAAACCAATATCGTTGTTTGGCTTTGAAAAAGGATTGATTTTTTTATAAAGAGACATATTGCCGGGTTTGAGAAACCTAAAGATCGTAAATGGTTCTGAAAGTAAGATTGATTCTGGGTTTTGAAACCAGTTTGGTAGGAGGCAAGCGATGCAGCCAATGCGTTTGGGTAGTTCCCTTCATTACAAGCAGACTGCCTGATTCTAAAATGAGGCCAACTTTTTCGCCGGTTCTTTTGTGCTTGAAAGCAAATTTCCGTTCGGCGCCAAAGCTGAGGGAAGCAATGATAGTATTGACTCCCAGCGATTTTTCATCATCGCTGTGCCAGGCCATTCCTTCATTACCATTGTGATAGAGGTTAAGCAGACAGGAGTTGAAAACAGTTTCTGTTCGTTCTTCTATCAGCGCTTTTAATTCAAGTAGTTCTTTGGTCCAGATGAGCGCCTGCCTGGTTATATTCGAGTAGGTGTAGGCATAGTTGCTGTCACCATACCAGGCTACCTTGCGCTTGGTAATGATGTGTTTACCAAGAATGATGGCTTCATCGTTTTTCCACCGGATGTCTTCCAACAGGCGATCAAAATAATGATCGCTTGCTTTTCTTGACAACAACTTCCCAAAATAATTGACGATGCCGTCTTTAGGGAGCAGGTTGGTGGTTTCGTCTATGCTATTACTGAATAAATCCATTTTTCCAAGTTTGATAAGCATCCCGCATACAATGTCCACACGGACGAAAGCCTAATTGAATAGCTTCTTCAGCGTTGGCAAAGAATACACGGTTGTTTTTACTCATGCGTTTCCCGGAGTTACATAGTAAGCTACCATAAATTTTCAGCCTGCTGTTTCCACCCATCAAAATTTCGCGGTGTCTGATCTTTTTTCTTAGTTCATTATTACTGATATTAATATGCCTGATCATTTCATTGCTGTTTTAGCGGCTTCCCAGCCAATGATCGCTGTTTTGCGGGTAGGTCCCCACATATAACCGCCAAAAATGCCGGTTGATTGAATAACACGGTGACAGGGGATGAGGTATGCCACGGGATTGCTTCCGATGGCTGTTCCAACGGCCCTCGCTGCATGGGGCTGCGCTATTTGTTGGGCAATAGTACCATAAGTCGCCAAGCGCCCCAACGGTATCTTGAGCAATGTTTCCCAGACTTTTAATTGAAAATCTGTGCCTTTGAGGTGCAGCTTTACCTGGCCGAGGTTTTTCCAGTCCTGCGTAAAAATGTACAACGCATTTTGCTGGATCATATCTACTACCTGCCTGAACTGTGCATGAGGGAACTGTTTGCGAAGCGCTTCAAATGATTGTTCCGCATCATCGGCAAAAGCCATATAACAAATGCCTTTGGGGGTAGAAGCCACGAGGATATTGCCAAAGGGACTTTCTGCAAAACTATAATTGATGGCGAGGCTTTTTCCGCCATCGCGGTATTCGGCAGGCGTCATGCCTTCTATATGAATAAAAAGATCATGCAGGCGGCTGGTGCCGGAAAGCCCTGTCTCATAAGCTGTTTCGAACAGGGTAGCTTGTTCCTCCTTGAGCATTTTTTTGGCATGGGCGATGCTGATGTATTGCAGGAATTTTTTCGGACTGGTACCTGCCCATTCCGTAAAAAGCCGCTGAAAATGAAAGGGACTCAGATGTACTTTTTCTGCAATTTCATCGAGGTCGGGCTGCGAACGGAAATTTTCCCTGATATAATCAATGGCCGCTGCCACACGCCCGTAGTTGATATTTTCCTGGTCGTTCATGGGTGTTAATTATAGAACAAAACTAAAACGCATAGGGTAGCCATAAAACCCGAAACTTGCGAAGTTGAAGTTGTTTAGATTTGTATGGCAATCGAAAACATCCTGAGAGCGCAACTTATGCAAACAATCGAAGATTTTTACAGAGACAAGTTCAATATCCTTCCGGCCAACCTGCACGAAGGCATGGGACATTTCAACGTTTTTCAAATGGAGAAATGCAAGACCAAAGTCGTATACAGCCGCAGGGATTTTTACAAGATCAGCCTTATTCGCGGGCACAACCTGTACCATTATGCCGATAAGAGTATTGAAATATCCGGCACTACGCTGATCTTTTTTAACCCGCTGGTTCCTTATGCCCTTGAGTCTTTGTCGGATGACAAGACCGGTTTTTTCTGCATTTTCTCCAAATCCTTTTTTGCCGACAGGATACGGAATGAATTCGGCGACCTGCCGATGTTCAAACCTGGCGGCAATCCGTCCTATATACTCAACAAGGAGCAGGATAGGGAAGTGAGCCAGATATTCAACAAGATGCTGAATGAAATGCAATCGGATTATGCGTTCAAATTCGATCTGCAGAAGAGTTATGTTACCGAGTTGATCCATTATGCACTTAAAATGGAGCCTTCTGAAAGTCTCTGCCGGCACACAGACGCCAAGGCCCGCATCACCGCGGTATTTACTGAATTGCTGGAAAGACAGTTCCCCATCGAAAACACATCGCAGCGATTTGATATGCGCTCTGCAGCCAATTTTGCCGATCAATTGGCAGTGCATGTGAATCACCTGAACAAAGCCGTGAAGGCAACCACAGGTAAAACCACCACAGGCGTAATAGCAGAACGGCTGGTGAGTGAAGCCAAGTCTTTGTTGAAGCACACCGATTGGAATATTGCCGAGATCGGTTACTGCCTGGGTTTTGAAGAACCATCGCACTTCAATAATTTTTTCAAGAAGCAAACGCAGGTAACGCCGTCGTTTTTCAGGAGTTTGAATTAGGATTGAATTTTGTAATGAATGGTTTCAATCAGGTAATAACTGCCATGACAGGGTCTAATAATTTTACATGACAAAACAATTCATCTTAAACAGATCATTATGAAATCAAAAAAATTGGGTAGTCAGGGTTTGACCGCTTCTGCAATAGGATTGGGTTGCATGGGCATGAGCGATTTTTATGGAAAGAGAGATGATGAAAATTCCTTGAAAACTTTGCACAGGGCCCATGACCTGGGTGTGCGTTTCTGGGATACAGCTGATATGTATGGTCCTTTTCACAACGAAGAACTGATTGGAAAGGCATTGAAAGGTATCCGTAACGATATTACGCTGGCTACCAAGTTTGGTATCGTCAGGTATCCGGACAATCCTTCGGCAAGGGGTGTTAACGGCAGACCCGAATATGTGCGGTCGGCCTGCGAAGCCAGCCTCAAAAGATTGCAGGTAGATACCATTGACCTGTATTACCAACACCGGGTAGATCCGGATACACCTATTGAAGAAACCGTAGGCGCCATGGCACAATTGGTGGCCGAAGGTAAAGTGAGGGCTATTGGTTTGTCCGAAGCTTCGCCGCAAACTTTGCGGAAAGCGCATGCTGTTCATCCCATCACTGCACTGGAGACAGAATATTCGCTCTGGAGCCGCGAGCCGGAAGATGAATTACTGCAAACCTGCCAGGAATTGGGAATTGCGTTTGTGGCGTATTCTCCATTGGGCCGTGGATTCCTTACCGGGCAATTGAAAAGCTTTGATGATTTGGCCGAAGATGACTGGAGAAGGTTTTCGCCCCGTTTCCAGGGAGAAAATTTTCAAAAGAACCTGGAGTTGGTGAGAAAGATACAGGACCTTGCCACTGAAAAAGATTGCACTCCTTCGCAACTGGCGTTGGCATGGGTAATGGCACAGGGCGATCATATTTTCCCTATCCCGGGCACCAAGCAAATCAAATACCTCGAAGAGAATGTCGGTTCATTAAAAGTAGCCCTCAGCAAAGAAGACCTGAAAGCGATCGATGCCATAGCGCCCCGCAATGTAGCCGCAGGCGACCGCTATCCCGAAGCTTCCATGAAAGCGGTGAATAGGTAGAAGAGCTTTATTGTTTGTTATACTTGCACAGGAATACTGTGCACGGCTGCGCTCAATTCTTTGATCAGTGTAGGATCTTTTTCAATCGCATTGCCCACTACAATCACATCGGCTCCTGCCTTGCAGTTGAGATAGGCTTTGACTGGATCGATGATGCCTCCGCCGATGATCAACGGCACTTCAATGTGACGCGCTACTTTTTCTATCATGGATTCGGGTATGGGCCGCTTGGCTCCACTGCCTGCATCCATGTAGATAAGTTTCATACCCAGCATTTCTCCTGCCATGGCCGTACACATGGCGATATCATTTTTGTCTGCCGGAATAGGTGTTGCATTGGAAATATAAGACACCGTAGTAGGAGCTCCTCCATCAACGACCATATAACCGGTAGGCATGATCTCGAGCCCGCTTTTCTTTACAAAAGGAGCGCTGATCACATGCTGACCAATCAACAGTTCCGGGTTGCGGCCAGATATGAGTGAAAGATATAATAAAGCATCGGCATATTTACTTACCTGGGAAGGCGAGCCGGGGAATAAAACAACAGGAATAGCGCAGGAAGCTTTGAGCTGGCGGATGCAATCGTCGAGGTGACTGGAAATGACCAAACTGCCGCCCACGAAAAAATAATCGACTTTAGCATCAGTGGCCAATCGCACCAGTTGCGCGATCTTTTGGTCATCTACCTTATCGGGGTCGATCAATACCGCAAAAGATTTCCTGCCTGTTCTTTTCTTCTCTACAAATTGGTTGTACAATGCTTGCTTCATTCAATATTGGATAGATGCTGTTGCAAAAATGCAAAAAAATCCATGGAAAGATACATATTTCGGTACAAGTAGCTGCCTGGAGCGTTTTTTGTGTTTGTAAAAGGCAAAACCCCTCGGAATCTGGCTTTTTTATTTACGAAAAAAAGTTCATTTAAACTACAAAAAGATCAAAAATATTTTCTACCCATTGTGCATTTTCCAGCAAATGCAACCCTGATTGGAGGTACGAAAAAATCCACATGCCTTATCCACAAGCAGTGGATATTTCCGGCGTTGAATTGTGAAAATGGAAAGATATTTTCGTCAACCGCTTAACAATTCGTTAACCGGAGACTAAACCAACAAACCAGCTAAAAACTATACTTACATGGCTAACCCACGCACTTCTAAAGGTTTACAGTTCAGCCGCCGCTTTACAACAGAGGGTGTAAGCCCTTTTGACCAGTTCGAATACGATTACCGCGACAGTGTTATCAAAAACCCCAATGGCGAAAAGGTTTTTGAAATGAACAACGTAGAAGTTCCGAAACAATGGAGCCAGATCGCAACAGACATCCTCGCCCAAAAATATTTCCGCAAAGCCGGGGTACCCCAGCCAGATGGTTCGGTAGGCAGGGAAACCAGCGTAAAACAGGTGGCACACCGTATGGCCAATTGCTGGCGTGTGTGGGGAGAGCGTTACGGGTATTTTGCATCAACCAAAGATGCGCAGGTGTTTTATGATGAGTTGGTATACAGTATTCTCAACCAGGCTTGCGTACCCAATTCACCTCAATGGTTCAATACCGGTTTGCACGAGAGCTATGGCATCACCGGCAAACCGCAGGGCCACTATTTCGTAGACCCCAAAGATGGTAAACTGAAAAAATCCACCAACGCGTATGAGCGCCCACAACCCCATGCCTGTTTCATTCTCAGCGTGAACGACGACCTGGTGAATGAAGGTGGTATTATGGATCTGTGGACCCGTGAAGCCCGCATTTTCAAATACGGTTCAGGCGTAGGCACCAACTTCTCACAGATTCGTGGTGGTGGAGAGAAGTTAAGCGGAGGCGGTACTTCAAGCGGACTGATGAGCTTTCTCAAAATAGGCGACCGCGCTGCAGGCGCTATCAAGAGCGGTGGCACTACACGCAGGGCAGCCAAAATGGTTTGTCTCGATCTGGATCACCCCGAAGTAATGGAATTCATCAACTGGAAAGTGCAGGAAGAAGATAAAGTGGCTGCATTGGTAGCTGCAGGATATGATAACAGTTACGAGGGAGAAGCGTATGCTACGGTATCCGGACAAAACTCAAACAACTCTGTGCGCATCCCTAACAGTTTCTTCAAAGTGCTGGAAGAGGGGGGCGACTGGGAACTGAAAGCACGTACCGATGGCCGTGTGATGAAGAAAGTACCGGCAAAAGAAGTGTGGAGCCAGATATCTTACGCAGCATGGCGTTGTGCCGATCCCGGAACACAATACGATACAACCATCAATGAATGGCATACCTGTCCGAAAGGCGGCCGTATCAACGCGTCGAACCCTTGCTCGGAATATATGTTCCTGGATAATACGGCCTGCAACCTGGCTTCTATCAACCTGCGCAAGTTTCATGATGATGAAACCAATGTGTTTGATGTAGCAGGTTTTGAGTATACCACACGTTTGTGGACTACTGTATTGGAAGTATCTGTGTTGATGGCACAATTCCCTTCTAAAGAAGTAGCGCAACTTTCTTACGATTACCGTACACTCGGACTTGGCTTTGCTAACCTGGGTTCTATGCTCATGGTAAGTGGTATTGCTTACGATAGTGAAGAAGCCCGTGGTATTGCAGGGGCCATATCTGCTATCATGACGGGTGTGGCTTATAAAACATCTGCAGAGATGGCCGGCTTCCTGGGTGCGTTTGATAAGTATGAAGAGAATAAAGAAGACATGCTGCGTGTAATGCGCAACCACCGTGCTGCCGCTTATGATGCGGAAGATGCATATGTAGGCCTGCAGATCAAACCCCAGGGTATCAAGGCTACGCATTGTCCCGATTACCTGCTGAAAGCTGCTACCCGTGCATGGGATGAAGCGGTTCAGTTAGGCGAACAACATGGCTACCGCAATGCGCAAACAACTGTGATCGCACCTACTGGAACCATCGGCCTGGTAATGGATTGTGATACTACCGGTGTAGAGCCTGATTTCGCATTGGTGAAATTCAAAAAATTATCCGGCGGTGGTTATTTCAAGATCATCAACCAGTCGGTTCCACAGGCATTGAAGAACCTTGGTTATAACGCGAAAGAAGCGGAAGCCATTGAAAAATATGCAGTAGGCGCTGCCAGCTTTGAGGGCGCTCCTTTCATCAACCCACAAAGCCTGAGCGAGAAAGGATTTACTGCTGCTGAGATCGAAAAACTGAACGGCGCGGCGAGATCGGCTTTTGAGATCGGCTTCATCTTCAACCGTTTTATACTGGGTGAAGAATGCATGCAGCGTTTGGGCTTTACAGAAGCGCAGTACAGCGATTGGAATTTCAACCTGTTGGAAGCGATCGGTTTCAGCGAAGCAGAAATTGAAGCAGCCAATGATTATGTATGTGGTACTATGACAGTGGAAGGCGCTCCTTATCTCAAAGATGCACATCTGACGGTATTCGATTGTGCAAATAAATGCGGCAAGAGAGGAGAGCGTTATATCCATGCGTATGGACATATCCGTATGATGGCGGCCTGTCAGCCTTTCCTCAGCGGCGCTATTTCCAAGACCATCAACCTGCCGCATGAAGCAACAGTAGAAGAGATTGCCGATTGTTATTTGCTGAGCTGGCAACTGGGATTGAAAGCCAACGCCCTTTACCGCGATGGTTCCAAACTGAGTCAGCCGTTGAGCAATAAATCTTCCGATAAAAAGAAAAAATCGGAGGAAGTTGAAGAAGAAAAAGTGGCTACAGCAGATATGGCTTCCAATATCGTGGATATGAGCCAGCTTACAGTAGATGAATTGCTGGATGAAGTACACAAGCGTATGCAGGCTTCTACCGATACCAAGTTGAAGCGCCAGTTATCGCTGATCGTAGAGAAAAAATCTTTACCTGCAAAACGCAGGGGCTTTACACAGAAAGCCAAGATCGGCGGTCAGGTATTGTTCCTCCGCACAGGAGAATATGCAGATGGTACACTGGGTGAAATATTCATAGACCTGGCGAAGGAAGGCTCTACGCTGCGCAGCTTCATGAACTGTTTTGCCATTGCCATTTCTGTTGGTTTGCAATACGGTGTTCCGTTGGAAGAGTTCGTAGAGAAATTTGTGTTCACCAAGTTCGAGCCGGCTGGTATGGTAGACCATCCCAATATCAAGACTACTACTTCACTCGTTGATTTTGTATTCCGTGTATTGGCTTATGAGTACCTGGGCCGTACTGACCTGGTGCATGTGCTGGACAGACCGCAGGTAGGTAACCTGGGCGATGATGATGGTGATGTCACTTTGCTGGGCAAGCCCGAGCTGAGCAGCATACGGGTAACAGCGCCTTCGGCCAATGTTACACCGGCTACACAACCGCAAAAATTACAGCGTGCGGCCGCACCTGTTAAAGCGGAAGCAGGATTGGATGCTGTGAACGCCGCCGCTAAAAATATGCAGAGTGATGCACCGGCTTGTAACACATGCGGACATATTACCATTCGCAGCGGTACCTGTTACAAGTGCCTGAACTGCGGTAACAGCATGGGTTGCAGTTAAACGGACGTCTCTTTGAAAACGTATATACGCTAACCCTGAAGAGGCCACTATGCAAATAGTGGCTTTTTCATGCATGCAATCTTTTGCTAAATCGTTTTTTTCTTTTTAAAACCCGCAAGTATTAACTCAAAAAGTTTTACTTTCATTGCTCTAACAAACACACTTCAAATTGTTGTTTTATGGGTGATCTTCAGATCAAGAAAGAATCTAAAAAGTATGATGCTGTCATTGTAGGATCGGGCGCCGGTGGTGGAATGGCTGCCTATATGCTGGCCAAGGCCGGTCTCAAGGTCTGCCTGCTCGAAGCAGGGGCCGATTACGATCCTAAAATTCATTCTTCTCAATTTAAAAACCCCTGGGAATCGCCCCGTCGCGGTGCCAGCACCAAGTTTCGCCCATTTGGCGATTTCGATGGTTGTTTCTGGGGATGGGATATTGATGGAGAGCCTTATACAATGGCCGAAGGAACCAAATGGGAATGGTGGCGCGCACGCATGATTGGCGGTCGTACCAATCACTGGGGAAGGATATCATTGCGTTTCGGCCCGAAGGATTTCAAACGCAGGAGTATTGATGGATTGGGTGATGACTGGCCCATCAGCTATGATGACATCAAACCATATTATGATAAGGTAGATAAGTTATTGGGTGTATATGGCTCTAATGAAGGATTGCCCAATGACCCGGATGGTATTTTCCTGCCGCCTCCCAAGCCCCGCCTGCATGAACTGATGATTAAGAAAGCAGCTACCGGCATGGGCATCCCGGTAATCCCATCCCGTTTGTCGATCCTTACCAAGAAGATCAATGATGAGCGTGGGGCCTGCGTGTATTGCGGACAGTGTAACCGTAGTTGTAAACTCTATGCCGATTTTTCTTCTTCTTCAGCCCTGGTAATTCCTGGCGCTACAACAGGTAACCTGGATGTGATTACACAGGCAATGGCCCGTGAAGTATTAACCAATGCAGAAGGACTGGCAACCGGTATTTCTTATGTGAGCAAAAGAGACATGATGGAATACCAGGTAAATGGTCGCGTTGTGATACTCGCTGCCAGCGCTTGTGAAACGGCACGCTTGCTGCTCAACTCCAAATCAACCCGCCATCCGAATGGCCTGGCCAATGAAAGCAATGTGGTGGGCAGGTACCTGCACGATTCAACCGGCGCTGCACTGGGTGGCGTATTGCCACAGCTTTTCGGTCGTAAACGTTACAATGAAGATGGGGTGGGCGGTATGCACGTATATACCCCCTGGTGGCTTGATAATAAAAAACTCGATTTTCCCCGGGGCTATCATATTGAATATTGGGGCGGCATGTCGCAACCGGCTTATGGCTTTGGTTTTGGCCTGGAAAACCTCAATGGTAAATATGCCGTGAATGGTAAAACCAAAGAGGCGGGCGGTTACGGTGCTTCCCTGAAAGAAGATGCGCGTTTCTTTTATGGCGCCAATGTAGGTATGGCAGGAAGAGGAGAAGCTGTAGCTAATTACAATAACCTTTGCGAGATAGATCCCAATGTAGTGGACAAATATGGTATCCCTGTTTTGCGTTTCAATGTAAAACATTCCGACTACGAGATCAAGCAGGCCAAGCACATGAAAGAAACCTTCAAGGAAATCATGCACAACATGGGTGCTGTGATTACCTGGGGTGGCGATGATAATGAGAAGAACAATTACGGATTGAGTAACCCGGGTAATATCATTCACGAAGCAGGAACCGTACGTATGGGAGCCGATCGTAAATCGTCGGCGCTCAACAAATGGAGCCAGGCACACGATTGTAAAACATTGTTCTGTGTAGATGGCAGCCAGTTCACTTCACAGGCCGATAAGAACATTACCTGGACCATCCTGGCGCTCTCCATGAGGGCATCTGAATACATCATCGATGAAATGAAAAAACAAAACTTATAACAATGGACAGAAGAAAATCCATTAAAGCCCTGGTAGTAGGAACCGTATCCACTGGCCTCATGATTGAGGCTTGTAAGCCAGGCGAAAAGAAAGCAGCAACTGCCGTTGCCGATACGGGCGCAGATGCCGATCGCATGCAGGAAGAAAAGGATTACCTGAAGAAACTCAACGATAAATTCTTCACGGCACAGGAAATGGCCACACTTACAGTGCTGGCAGATATCATTGTACCCAAAGATGCAGTGAGTGGCAGCGCCAGTGATGCCAAAGTGCCCGACTTCCTGGAGTTCATCGTAAAAGACATGCCCAAACACCAGACGCCTATGCGCGGTGGCTTGCGCTGGCTCGATGTACAATGCCTGAAGCAGTATGGTAAGGCATTCACGGATTGTGATCACCAGCAGCAAATTGCCATGGTAGATCAGATCGCTTATCCGGCCAAGGCAAAACCAGAGATGAAACAAGGTGTATCTTTCTTCAATCTCATGCGCAACCTTACAGTGACCGGGTTCTTTACTTCCGAAATGGGCGTCAAAGACCTTGGGTATAAAGGCAACACGCCCAATCAATGGAATGGTGTTCCCGATGATGTGCTGAAACAGTATGGACTTGCCTATAGCGAGAAAGAGCTGAAAGAATGCATAAGCTATTAATGGCTCAATACTCAATGAATGTATCAATACTCACTGAGTAATATATTAAAAGCAATGGCTCAATGGAAATCTTCTTCCATTGAGCCATTGCGTATTGAGCCATCGAGCCATTAATGTTAACTCACCGTGCTTCCGGAATTGATTTTGTCTTCCGGATTGATAAAGTGCAGCTTGCCGTTGTCTTCGGCCATTAATATCATCCCATTGCTTTCAATACCACGCATTTTACGCGGAGCGAGGTTGGTAACCACGGTTACCTGTTTACCTACGATCTCTTCCGGTTTGAAATGAAGTGCAATGCCTGAAACAATCGTGCGTGTCTCAAATCCCAGGTCTACCTGCAACTTCAACAGCTTGTCTGCTTTCTCCACTTTCTCTGCGCTTACAATGGTGCCTACACGCAGGTCTATCTTTGCAAAATCATCGAAAACGATTGCTGATTTCTGATTGCCGGTTGCTGATTGTTCGGGTGTCATTTGTTTTGTGTTGACTGCCGGCGCTTCTTTGGTTGCACTGGCAGATTTGAGTTTTTCTATTTGTGCATTGATCTCATCGTCTTCTATCTTTCTGAACAACAACTCGGGCGGCCTGAGCGGATAACCTACGCTCAGTAATTTCATACTGCCGGCGTTCTCCCAGTTCAGCATTTTCTCTACCACCTTCATCATGTGCAGCATTTTTTTAGCCGTGAACGGAAGGAAGGGGTTGATGAGGATGGCCAGGTTGGCGGTGAGTTGCAGGCAGATGTGCAGGCAGTTATCGATCAACTGTTGTACCTCGGGCTGCGCTTCCAGTTTCTTTGCCAGTATCCAGGGCTCTTTTTTCTGCATATACTGGTTGCCAATGCGGGCCAGGTTGATCACTTCGAACAAAGCTTCGCGGAAACGGTAAGCTTCCAGCAATTGTTCTACTTTTTCTTTTGTTTGTTTGATCTCAGTAATGGTCTGTGCGTCCAGCTCATCAGCTACAGCTGTATGATAAGGAGGAACTTTGCCTTTACAGAGCTTGTGCATCAGCACAAAAGTGCGGTTCACAAAATTGCCGAAGATGCTTACCAGTTCGCTGTTATTGGCATCCTGGAATCCCTTCCAAACAAACTCGCTGTCTTTGGTTTCGGGGGCGATCTGCGTTAAATAATAACGCAACACATCGGCCATTTGGCTTCCGCCATTTTCTTTGCGAATGAAATCGTTGATATAATCCTGCATCTCGAGTTTCCAGTTGCGGCTGGTACTCATTTTGTCGCCTTCCAGGTTCATGAACTCGTTGGACGGAACATTGTCGGGCAGTATATTGCCATGTAATTTCAGCATCACCGGGAAAATGATGCAGTGGAAAACGATGTTGTCTTTTCCGATGAAGTGAACGAGCTTGGTGTCTTTATCCTGCCAGTAAGGCGTCCAGTCTTTGCCATGATCCAGCGCCCATTGCTTGGTAGCGCTGATATAACCGATGGGTGCATCGAACCATACATACAATACTTTTCCTTCCGCATCGGGCAGTGGTACTTTAATGCCCCAGTCGAGGTCACGTGTAACGGCCCTTGGCTGCAAGCCGCCATCGATCCAGCTTTTGCACTGGCCTAATACGTTGGCGCGCCAGTCTTCGGCATGGTCTTTCAATATCCATTCGCGCAGGAAATCTTCGTGCCGGTTGAGTGGCAGGTACCAGTGTTTGGTTAGTTTTTTCACCGGGGGCTTGCCACTGAGGGTACTTACGGGGTTGATGAGCTCGTCCGGACTCAGGCTCTTTCCGCAACGTTCGCATTGGTCGCCATAGGCATTCTCGTAACCGCAATTGGGACAAGTGCCTTTGATATAACGGTCGGCCAGGAAGGTTTTAGCTTCTTCGTCGTAATACTGCTCGGTCTCTTTTGTTTCCAAATCCCCCTTCTCATTCAATGCGGTAAAGAATTCCTGCGCCGTCTGGTGATGGATAGGGGCGCTGGTTCTATGATAAATATCGAATGCAATGCCCAGTTCCCTGAAATTCTCTTCAATGATGGGATGGTATTTATCAATAATGGCCTGGGCAGTAGTGCCTTCCTTGGTGGCCTGTATGGGAATGGCTGTGCCGTGCTCGTCGCTTCCGCACACAAATACCACATCGCGCTGCTGCGCTTTGAGGTAACGTACATAAATATCGGCAGGCAAATAGGCCCCGGCCAGGTGACCAATGTGTTTGAGGCCGTTGGCATAGGGCAGCGCTGCCGTGATCAAATATCGCTTCGGATCCTTCATAATGTTTCTTCCTGTCTTTATAGGGAATTGCAAAAATAAGATATGTAGCGGATTTGGATATTTGGGAAGTTTTTGTAAGTTTGATATCATTTTAATATCAAAATAATTATTATGGAAAAGATTCGAAAAGGAATACCCGGTTTCGGGGCCTTATTGGTGGCACTTGCCATACTGATATTGAATATCAGCCTGATTATCCGATCTGCTTCAGCCCCGGCCAATCCGCCCGCTGTGGAAATACTCTTCATTGCCCTTGGTTTTATTGCGATTGTTGTCGTTTTGAAAGGGCTTATCATCGTACAACCCAATTATGCAGTGGTGCTCACTTTCTTTGGTAAGTATGTAGGAACTGTCAAAGAGAATGGATTGTTGTTTGTGAACCCGCTGTTCACGCAACAGAAAGTGAACCTCCGTTCGCAGAGCCTGGAAAGCGCCAAACTCAAGGTGAACGATAAAATGGGCAACCCCATTGAGATTGCTGCCGTGATCCTGTGGCAGATACAGGACACTTACAAAGTAGTGTTCGACGTGGTGAGTTTTTCGCAGTACATGATCAACCAGAGCGAGGCGGCCATTCGTCACCTGGCTTCCACCTGTCCGTATGACAATATTGAAGATGAACATGCGCCCGTAACATTGCGTGATGGCGGAGAAAAGGTAACACAGCTAATGGAAAATGAACTGAACGAGCGGCTGGCTAAAGCGGGGATCATTATCACGGAGGCGCGCATCAGCCACCTGGCTTATTCTCCAGAAATTGCAGGCGCCATGTTGCAAAGGCAACAGGCTACGGCCATTGTAGCTGCCCGCACCAAGATCGTGGAAGGTGCGGTAGGCATGGTAGAGATGGCATTGGAATTGCTGTCGAAAAAACAGATCGTGGAACTGGACGAAGATAAAAAAGCTTCAATGGTAAGTAACCTGATGGTAGTACTTTGCGGTGAGAAAGCAGCTACCCCTGTGCTGAATACAGGCACGCTTTACCAATAACAGGCTCAAACAGGTACATTGAACAAGAAATCATTTGTATTGAGGATCGACGCGCAAACCTATTCCCAGTTGGAGAAATGGGCGGCCGATGATTTCCGGAGCGTGAACGGACAAATCGAAATGCTGATCGACAAAGCATTGCGGGAGGCCGGCCGGAAGAAAGAGACTGTCATGCATCCTGCCAAACCCAAACCTAAAAAATAAGTACCAGCATTCATGATCAGGATCCCACCTTATTTGTCACCCGGAGATACGATTGGCGTTGTTTGTCCCGCTGGTTTCATACCCGCCGATAAATCGGCTACCTGCTTAACAGTACTGCAGGCATGGGGTTATCGTGTAAAAGTTGGAAAGACCGTAGGCCACCAGTTCCATTATTTTTCCGGCACCGATGCAGAGCGGGCTGCCGACCTGCAGGAAATGCTGGATGATGTTTCCGTGAAAGCGATCCTCTGCGCGCGTGGCGGATACGGTTTGAGCAGGATCATTGATACACTTGATTTTACAATATTTGCGCAACACCCCAAATGGCTGATCGGCTTCAGCGATGTGACCATTCTGCATGCCCATATACACGAACAATTGAAAATAGCCACATTGCATGCCCCAATGGCAGGCGCTTTTAATGAAGGGGGCTATGAAAATGAATTTGTACAATCGCTCAGGACTGCCCTGATCGGTAAGCCCGGCGATTACAGTTGCGCCACTCACCCTTTTAACAAAACGGGCATTGCGAAGGGGCAACTGATAGGTGGTAACTTATCCCTTGTTGCCCATTTGGTTGGCAGCCGTTCAGCTTTTCATACAGAAGGGAAAATACTTTTCCTGGAAGATATCGGAGAATACATTTATAATATCGACCGCATGATGATTCAACTGAAACGAAGCGGTATGTTGGATAATCTTGCCGGATTGATCATCGGCGGCTTTACGGAGTTAAAAGATACTTTATTCCCCTTCGGACAGGAAATAGACGCCATATTGCATGATCATGTACGATCATTTGATTACCCGGTTTGCTTCGGCTTCCCAGTAAGTCATGCAAAAGAAAATTATGCGTTGAAGGAAGGAGTGGAATACCTGCTACGCGTTAGTACAGATAAAGTAATACTGACGGAACAGAGTTAAAATATACATCAACAGTTGCTCGTACTAATAAAGTCTATTAATTTTATCTTTTTATAGATATTATCTATTAGTATGACTTTTGTGCAATTGGAATACATCATCGCCGTGGACACCTGGCGGCATTTTGCAACAGCAGCGGAACATTGCTTTGTATCGCAGCCCACACTCAGTATGCAAATACAGAAAGCAGAAAAAGAACTGGGTGTTAAAATATTCGACAGAAGCAAGCAACCTGTGATCCCTACAGAGATGGGCCGGGAACTGATTGAGCAGGCGCGTAAGATCATGGCAGAGAAGAAACGGATGGATGAGATGGTGAACGCGAAAAAGGGTATTCTTTCAGGTGAACTGCGCATGGGCATTATTCCTACACTGGCGCCCTACCTGTTGCCTTTGTTTGTGCAGCAATTCACTAAAAAATATCCATTGGTAAAATTGATCATCAATGAAATGATGACAGACCAGATCATCTCCCGTTTGCGCGACGGAAAGATAGATATGGGTATACTCGTTACGCCTTTGCAGGAAAACGGCATCAAAGAATATCCGCTTTTTTACGAAGAAATGATGGCCTATGTTTCCAAACATCATGCGGCTTATAAAAAGACATATGTGCTTCCGCAAGACATTCGCCCCGATAAATTATGGTTGTTAGAAGAAGGTCACTGTTTCCGCGACCAGATCATGAACCTCTGTGAGCTTCAAAAAGCCAGCAAGAACGCCAATAATTTCGAGTACGAGGCCAGCAGCATCGAAACACTGAGAAGAATGGTGGAATTGAATGACGGTATTACCATATTACCCGAATTAGCCACGATGGACATGGGAACGCGCCAGCAAAACCTCATCCGTCATTTTAAAAAACCTGCCCCTATGCGTGAAGTGAGTATGGTAGTGCACCGCGATTTTGTAAAGAAGCGATTGATCGACATCCTCCAAAAAGAAATTATATCGGCCATACCGGAAAAGATCAGGAAGAATAAGCAACAAAATGTAGTGCCGATAGGAGACCGTTGATGACTATTCAAACTCCGCTCCATCCATATAAACCCGCTTGAGGTTGAATTTGGATACGGGCGCTACGATCAATGGGAATTTCTCAATGGTTACATTACTGGGATCAAGACCAAAACCTCTTTCCTCGCCAAGACTAATTTCTTTTAACCAGAAATACAATTTCATGATCACGCGTTCAATGATAGGAAGCTCATTATCCTGGCTCAGGTATTTCTCCAATACGATGAACTGAAAATCGCCTACCACGTTGTTTTTCTCCAAACTTTCATAGCGGCTGGTGATGTTCACCTCTTTGTTATTAACAAGTTCTGCCACCACTTTCCTGAACATGAGATTGATCCTTTGCTCTACCCGGAATCCCAATCTGAATTCAACGCGTATGATATCGTTGGGAATGATGTGTTCCACGCTGAACTCGCAGGTGTAAGGATCATCCAGCACATCCACGTGCACAAACCAGTATATATCTGCGCGCTTGGGTTTTTTATTGAGAATGGAATAGATGATCTTATGCTCGATCTCCTTGGGGTTATTGGCGCTGGTCATGTAAACCAGGTGGGTGGCATATTTGGGAATGGTTCTGTCGTTACTCAACTCCTGGATCATAGGAATATAATGTTCCATCCGCACAAATTCCACATAACGGTTCTTGATCTTGCGGCTGCGGAACCATACATACATTACCAGGAACAATCCGCCGCCAACGATCAACGTTACAAAACCACCATGCATGAACTTCTCCAGGTTGGCAATGAGAAAAGAAGATTCAATGGCAATGTATACCAACAGGTACAGGTAGATCCAACCCGGCAATACCCGCCGGCTCACCAGGAAATTGGCAAAGAGTATCGACGTGCTGATCATACACATGGTAATGGCCAATCCGTATGCCGCACCCATATTGGATGATTTCTGAAAATACAACACAATGCCCGTACAACCTATATATAACAGGAAACTGATACCAGGTATATACAGTTGTCCTTTTTCTTCGGTGGGATAATGGATTTTCATCTTGGGCCAGAGGTTCAGCCGCATGGCTTCGCTGATCAATGTAAACGATCCTGATATCAACGCCTGGCTGGCAATAACCGCTGCCACGGTAGAAATGATAATGCCCGCCAGCTTGAACCAGTGTGGCATAATGCCGATAAAAGGATTGAAGCCGTCGGCAATGACCTGCGATGGAATGACCTGCCCTTTATAATTTGCCAGCAACCAGGCGCCTTGTCCAAGGTAGTTAAGGATCAGGCATGTCTTTACAAATATCCAGGACACACGGATATTACCCCGGCCGCAATGTCCAAGGTCGCTGTACAAGGCTTCAGCACCGGTGGTACAAAGGAAAACGGCGCCCAATAGCCAGAAACCTTTGGGGTAAGTAGTGAGTAAGTCTATGGCGTAATGCGGACTCAACGCTTTGAATATGCCCAGATCATCTACCAGGTGTGAACAACCCAATACAGCCAGCATCACAAACCAGATACTCATGATGGGACCAAACATTTTACCAATGGAGGCCGTACCAAACTGTTGCACAAAGAACAACAGGGTAAGAATACCCAGCACAATGCCGATGATGGTGTTTTGTTCGATGTTGTGAAACACAGGTAATTGCCTGAGTCCTTCAATGGCAGAAGTAACGGTGATGGGAGGCGTGATGATACCATCGGCGAGCAGGGCCGCGCCACCCAGCATGGCGGGGATCACGAGCCATTTGCGGCGCCTGCGCACCAGCGCATACAAGCTGAAAATGCCACCCTCCCCTTTGTTGTCTGCTTTGAGTGTAAGGATCACATACTTCACCGTTGTTTGTAAGGTCAATGTCCAGATGATACAGGAAAGCGACCCCAAAATGAGGTATTCACTGACTACCCGTCCCGTAATGATTTCATTGAGAACATAAAGAGGAGAAGTACCAATATCACCATAAATGATTCCCAATGCAATGATCAGTCCTGCCGTGGTGACCTTGTTGAAATTCTTGCTCACGAACGATGGTTGTTGCTTTAAAACTATTGATCCTTGAACAAATGTATGGCAAAACGCCGAGTAAAGGATTCCTCGTACTTTTCCTATATTTTTGATAATAAATCCAACCCAAGATGACTAGACTGGTAGCGTTGTTGTTATGCAGTATGGCTTTATGCGGCGCACAGGCCCAGCGGATCACGTATTCCGAACCCGACAGGGACGATGCACGCACCCTCAATTTTGAAGTGATGGGTAAAATGAATGGCCGCATACTGGTATATAAAAGCTATCGCGACCAGTATTTCATTTCTGTGTTCGACAACGACATGAAGTTGGTGTCTAAGAACAAACTCGATTTTTTCCCCGAACGCTTGCTGAATACCGAGTTCATCCAGTATCCCGATTTCATGTATGTTTTCTATCAGTACCAGAAACGCAGCGTCATGTATTATATGGCTGTACGCATCGGCGCCGACGGTAAGAAAATAGGCGATGTGATCCCGCTAGATACTACAGCCAATATTAATTATACCTCTAACACCAAGATCAACTCCCTGATATACAGTGAAGACAAGCAAAAGATCATGGTGTTCAAGATCAACAGCCATAACGACCGCACCTACCTGGTAACCACCAGCCTTTTTGATAAAGACCTGAAGCTGTTGAAAAAAAGCTATACCAGCATTCCGATGCCGCAGCGGAACGATTTTCTTTCAGAGTTCACGCTCGACAACGATGGCGATATGGTTTGTGTGAAAGCTTCCGGCACTTCACAAAATGATAACCTCAACAAGATTACCCTGCTTACCAAGCCGGCCATGCAGGATGGGTACACTGCCGCTGACCTGAAGCTCAATAACATCTATCTCGATGATATCAGGATCAAGGTAGACAACCTCAATAAACATTACCTGCTTTGTTCTTTCTTCAGTAAACTAAGGCGTGGTAATATGGAAGGGCTTTATTATTGTTTGTGGGATAAGCAACAGGGGAAAGAGATACTGACTGCTACTACTGTATTCTCCGATGAATTCAGGGCCGATGCCAAGAGTGACGGTAATTTAAAAGCTGCTTTCAATGATTTCTTCCTGAAGAATGTTGTATTGCGTAAAGATGGCGGATTCCTGGTAATGGCAGAATCGGCGTATACTACTTCGAGGGGTAATCCGCTGAACCGTTGGGATTATCTCTATGGATCGCCTTACTGGATGCCGATGGATTATTATTCCTGGAACAGCCCCTGGGGTTATTATCCCTGGTGGCGTTATGGCGCTTTCAACAATGCGCTTACCCGTTATTTCGCCGATAATATTGCCGTGATCTCTTTCGATCCCTCCGGGAAAATGGAATGGAGCAATGTGATACGCAAATCGCAGTATGATGATAACACGGACAACTTCATTGGTTATGGTATGATGAACAGCGGCAGCGAAATTCATTTTATCTTCAACATGCAGGAGAAACGTGATATGATCCTGTTTGATCAGTCAATCACACCGGATGGACAGATCAACCGTAACCCTACCTTCAAGAACATGGATAAGGGATACGATTTCATGCCGCGCCATGCCAAACAGGTAGGTGCCCACCAGTTGGTGGTGCCCTGCCAGTACAGGGGATATACTTGTTTTGCCAAAATTGAATTTTAATACAGCTTCCAGTGGTCTTTTTATTCAGAGATAAATCCATCGCCAATATTTTTTTTCTGTCGGTACTGAGCATTGTGGTGCACCTTCATTTTTTTTCCAGCGTACCCGTAGTGATTACCGACCAGCACGATGGCCTGATCTCCATGGTGTTGACAAGCTATATTGCCGGCCAGTCACAGACTGTATTGTTTGTATTGTATCATATCGTAGTGCTATTGCAAGCCCTGCGGCTGAACATGGTACTGAACGACCAACGAATGTTCCATCAGTACACGTATATGGTGGCCATGTGTTATGTGCTGTTATCGGCCATCCTGCCGCAGTGGTGCAGTATTTCTTCGGCGCTGGTATCGAATTCGCTGCTGATCTGGATATTTACCAAACTTTGCAAACTGTATAATAACCCTTCACCCAAAACTTTACTGTTCAATACCGGTTTGATCGTGGGGGCCACCATTCTTTGCTATCACCCTACAGCTGTGCTGGTGCTGGCGGTATTGTTCGCTTTAACGGTAGTGCGGCCTTTCAGGCTGGCGGAATGGCTGATACTGCTGATGGGCACTTTGCTTCCTTTTTATTTTCTTTTTTCCTGGCTTTTTTTAAGCGACAGGCTGGCCGGTTACGGTAATTTCCTGCCCAGGATCAGGGTCGGACTTCCAATTTCGCATTGGGATACCGACCTGGTGGTGAGTCTTGCATACCTGGCCCTGTTATTCCTGACGGGTTTTTATTACTGGCAGGTGAGTATGGGGCGTATGGGCATCCAGATCAGGAAAAACTGGGGAGTAATGGTAGTGATGCTGCTGATCGTATTACCCGTTCCGTTTGTCTTTAAAAATGCAGGGATAACTGCTTCTATTATGAGCCTGGTACCGTTGGCAACCTTCAGTTCCAATGCATTTTCGGGGCCCAAGCGCCTGCTTTTTCCCAATTTCCTGTTTTGGTTAGCCATTGGGGTAATAATATACCATAATTGGCACCTGGTATAAAATTAGATACTCCTTAACGGGAGCCTTAACAGAAGAGGTCGTACCTTTGCACAACCAAATAAAAGTACCCATCCATGAAATTCGGCGTTGTAGTATTCCCCGGTTCCAATTGTGACAGAGATATGCAGGATGCCCTGCAGCACGACCTGGGAAAGGAAGTGATCATGCTCTGGCATAAAGACAAGGACCTCAGTATGTTTACTACGGAAGATTGTATTGTGTTGCCAGGCGGGTTTTCCTATGGCGATTACCTCCGTTGCGGAGCTATTGCCCGGTTTAGCCCTATGATGCAAAGCGTGATCGATTTTGCCAACAAGGGCGGGAAAGTACTGGGGGTATGTAACGGATTTCAGATCCTCTGTGAAAGCGGACTGCTGCCGGGCGTATTGTTGCAAAATGCCAACCAGCAATTTGTTTGCAAGAACGTATTCATCAAACACCAGGATGAGCAGGCATTGAAAATACCAGTTGCGCACGGAGAAGGAAGATACCATGCCGATGAAGCAACCCTTGCCGCATTGGAAGCGAACAACCAGGTATTGTTCCGTTATTGCGATAACCCCAACGGATCCATCAGGGATATTGCCGGTATCTGTAATCCAGGCAGGAATGTATTTGGTATGATGCCGCACCCCGAAAGAGCTACTTCGCCGGCATTGGGTAATATCGATGGCAGAAAAGTATTTGAAATACTTGGACTGAACTGATTAATATAAAAAGTTCCTTATGAAAAAGACGATTGCTACGTTTGTATTGAGTTTTATTGCCGTGATTTGTTTTGCACAAATGTCCAACCCGGTTAGCTGGACCTATGAAGCAAAGAAAAAATCAGCCGATACGTATGAAATCGTTGCTACTGCACAGGTGGCGCACCCCTGGCATATCTATTCTCAAAATACGGGAAAGGGCGGCCCTATCCCAACGCAGTTCAGTTTTAAGAAAAACCCATTGGTTAGTTTGTCGGGCAAACCCAAGGAAGTAGGTAAGTTGGAAAAGGTATACGACAACAACTTCAAAACCGATGTGTTGTTCTATTCCAACAAAGTACAGTTCGTGCAAACCATTAAAGTAAAAGGTGCTGCCAAGACGAACCTGAGCGGAACAGTAGAGTACATGGTGTGTGATGACAGCCAGTGTCTTCCTCCCACAAAAAAACCATTCGAGCTTAAGCTGCAATAAAAATTTTATCTGTCGTGATCAAAAAACTATATACATCCTGTATTGCTGTTTTAGCATGTCTGTTGGTTACCGCACAAGCAACGGACAGCCTGCTGCATTGGAAAGTAACCGCCAAAAAAATGGGCGAAGGCTTGTATGAATTATCGGCAAAGACATCCATTCCTGCCGGATGGCTCCTCTATGGAAACAACAGCGATATAGAAGGATTGGAGACAGCCCCTTTTGCATTTTCCTATGAAAACGCCCAAAGACAGGGTGCAGTTATTTTTGACCGGGCTCCTGAGTTGGTGAAAGACCCTGTTTTTGACAACAAACAGGCGCGTGTTTTCAAAGACCATGTTGAAATACGACAACAAGTAAAAATACAAGGGTATGTGCCCGCAGTATTGAAGGGTACCATGAACGTTTATTTGCGCAAAGGAGATGAATTCAACACATCGGAGCAGGCTTTTGAAACCGCACTGGAAGGAGGAGCAGCGGTAACAGCAAATACGGCCGATACGAAGATACGGTTGGAACAGGTAGACCTGAGGCATCCGCAAAAAGCTTGCGGCGAACAAAACCATATTGCGGATAACGGTTTGTGGACTATTTTTTTCCTGGGGTTCATGGGCGGATTGATTGCTTTGTTAACGCCCTGCGTGTTCCCCATGATACCGGTAACGGTTTCTTTCTTCACCAAGAAAGCGAATACCAAAAGACAAGCCATCCGGAATGGAATATTGTATGGGTTCTTTATTTTCCTGATCTATGTGTTCGCCAGCATTCCTTTTCACGTGCTCGGGAATGTGCAGCCAGAGATATTCAATAATATTTCTACCAACTCCTGGCTCAACATCATCTTCTTTATCATTTTCATCTTTTTCGCGCTCTCCTTCTTTGGCTTTTTTGAGATCAGTTTGCCCGGAAGCATCGCCAGCAAAGCCGATTCTAAAAGTGGATTGGGCAGCATTGGCGGTATATTCTTCATGGCGCTTACACTGGCCATTGTTTCGTTCTCCTGTACAGGCCCCATCCTGGGCTCTTTGCTGGTAGGTTCTCTGAGCGGAGGCGCCTGGCAACTGACGGCCGGTCTTGCTGGCTTTGGCCTGGCGCTGGCATTGCCGTTCGGATTGTTTGCGATATTCCCCAACTGGTTGCAATCGCTACCCAAATCGGGTGGCTGGCTCGATACGGTTAAAAAAGTATTGGCTTTTGCAGAAGTGGCGCTGGCATTCAAATTTCTTTCCAATGCCGACCTGGTGATGCATTGGGGACTGCTGAAACGCGAAGTGTTCGTTGGTATATGGATATTGACCGGGCTGGGACTTACACTGTACCTCTTCGGTATCCTTCGCTTGCCACATGATTATAAAGGAATGAAGATCGGCAAGGGCAGAAAGATAGTGGGAGTCATTGCATTGGTCTTTACGCTTTACCTGATCCCCGGTGTTACCCAATCGAAATACGCGAACCTGAAATTCCTCAGCGGTTTTCCGCCCCCGTTGAGTTATAGCATTTATGGCAAAGAAAATGTACACGGCAAAGGGTTAGAAGCCAATGTGGTGAACGATTATGCAAAAGCCCTGCAAATGGCCAGGGAACAACACAAACCACTGTTGATCGATTTCACCGGATGGGCCTGCGTGAATTGCCGTAAAATGGAAGAGAATGTATGGACCCAGCCCGATGTATACAATTACATCAAAGAACATTACATACTGGTTTCACTTTATGTGGATGATAAAGAAAAGCTGCCTGCTGAAAAGCGATTTACTTATCAAACAAAAGAAGGCGCTCATAAAGACATTGTATCAGTAGGCGATAAATGGGCAACCTTTCAAACAGAAAACTTCAACCAGTCTACCCAACCGCTTTATGTGGTGCTAGATGCAGATGAGAAACTAATTAATCATCCGGTAGGTTATACGCCCGATGCGAAAGAATACCTCAACTGGCTTAAATGTGGTAACGGGAATAAGTAATCAGAGTGCGATCTGTTTTTCCAGCATCATTTTGCGCATGTTGATGAGGCCGTAACGCATGCGGCCCAATGCAGTGTTGATGCTGCAATTGGTGATCTGTGCGATCTCTTTAAAGCTCATGTTGGCATAGTGGCGCAGGATGATGATCTCGCGCTGTTCTTCGGGTAAAAGGTCCAGCATGCGGCGCACACGTTCGTGGCTTTGTCCGCGTACCAGTTTGCTATCGGGACCTTCTTCCGTGAGTTGCAGTACTTCAAAAATATCTTTATCGTCGCTGGTCTTGATAGCCGGAGTGCGTTTGATCTTCCTGAAATAATCCACGCAGAGATTATGTGCAATGCGCAAAGCCCAGGGAAGGAACTTGCCTTCTTCGGAATATCTTTTGTTGCGAAGGGTATCGATGATCTTGATGAAAACATCCTGGAAGAGATCTTCTGCCAGGTAACTGTCTTTCACAAAGAAAAGTATGGAAGTGAACACCTTTTCTTTGTAACGGTTCACGAGTATTTCAAAGGCGCCAATATTGCCCTCCTCCTGGAAGGAAAGTATCAGTTCGGTATCAGACATGCAGTCCAAAGTTTTCATGATATGGGCGTTTGAATGGGCGTAAAAAGCAATAGGATATTGGATGTTAAAATTTTTCCAACTTCAAAATAGGCATCTTTTCAGCCTGCGGTTCGTTTGTGGAAAAGATTGTTTTTAAGGGTAGTAGTTATGCACATTTTTAAAGATGTGTGGAACGGTTAGGAAAGCATCAGGAATGTTTTAATTTGCTAAATATTATGGCAACGAAAACAAAGACGGCAGGCAGTAAATCATTGAATGGAACGGACGACAGCATCATTGTAAAAGGTGCCAGGGTGCATAACCTGAAGAATGTAACCGTTGCATTTCCCAGGAATAAACTCATTGTGGTTACCGGTGTATCGGGCAGTGGCAAATCTTCACTGACCATTGATACACTTTTTGCAGAAGGACAGCGGAGGTATGCCGAGAGCCTGAGCGCTTATGCGCGCCAGTTCATGGCCCGCATGGTGAAGCCTGATGTGGATTATATCAAGGGGCTTTGTCCTGCTATTGCGATAGAACAAAAAGTGATCACCCGCACACCCCGCAGTACGGTAGGCAGCATGACGGAGATATACGATTACCTGCGTTTGCTGTATGCCCGCGTGGGCAAAACCATTTCCCCCATCAGCGGGCGGGAAGTGAAAAAAGACGATGTAGCCGATGTGCTGGCTGCCATCACACAATTAAAAGCAGGGTCAAAAGTGGTGATCCTGGTACTTTTCAAGCGGCATGCTAAAAGAGACCTGCGTGAAGAACTGAATATCCTCCTACAAAAAGGCTTCACCCGTATTTACATGCGCCAGGCCGATGGTAAAGAAAGCCAGCTCCTGCGCATTGAAGAATTGTTGGAACTAAACGATAAGCAATTGAAAACGCAGTTGTCGGCGCAAGCCATGGTGCTGATCGATCGTGTTGTTACCAAGGCCTTTGACCAGGACGACCTGCACCGGCTTTCCGATTCCATCGGTACTGCATTTTATGAGGGAGAAGGCAATATCTATCTCGAAGTAGATGGAGAAAATTTGCATCATTTCAGTAACCAGTTCGAGCTCGACGGGATGCAGTTTGAAGAGCCTGTACCCAACCTCTTCTCGTTCAACAATCCTTTCGGTGCCTGTCCAACCTGCGAAGGTTTCAGCCAGGTATTGGGCATCGATGCCGACCTGGTGATACCAGACCGTCGCCTCAGTGTATACGAAGGAGCCGTTGCTCCATGGAAAGGAGAGAAACTGGGTTGGTGGAAAGAGCAGTTCATCAAAGGTGCGGCCCAATTCAATTTTCCTGTTCACAAACCCATAGCCGAACTCACTACTGCACAATACGAGCAATTGTGGAATGGACATGGCAAAGTATATGGCATCCATGATTTTTTCAAAGAAGTAGAACAGAACCTCTATAAAGTGCAATACCGTGTGTTGCTGAGCCGGTACAGGGGACGCACCATTTGTCCGGATTGCAAAGGCTACCGCCTGCGCAAAGAGGCGCTCTATGTAAAAGTGGGCAACCATCATATTGGCGAATTGTGCACCTGGCAGGTGCGCGACCTGAAAACATGGTTCAATGCATTGACATTATCAGCACACGATCAACAGGTGGCGAAAAGGATACTGCTTGAAATACACCAGCGATTGCAAACACTCATCGATGTGGGATTGGGTTATCTTACGCTCAGCCGATTGGCCAATTCACTGAGTGGAGGCGAAAGCCAGCGTATTCAACTAACCAGGAGCCTTGGCAGTAACCTCACCAATTCTCTCTATATATTGGATGAACCTTCCATCGGCCTCCATTCGAGAGATACGGAAAGATTGATCGCTGTATTGAAATCGTTACGTAACCTGGGGAATACGGTGGTGGTAGTGGAACACGATGAGATGATGATGCGTGAGGCAGATCATATCATCGATATGGGACCATTGGCATCGCATCTTGGAGGAGAAGTGGTAGCTGCCGGCAATTATGCAGAACTGGTGGCTAATCCCCGAAGCCTTACAGGTAAATATTTATCGGGCGAATACAAGATCGAGCCGCCTAAATCGGTGCGTAAATGGCAGCGATACATTAGGGTAGAGGAAGCCAGTCAAAATAACCTGAAGCATATTACGGTTGATTTTCCCCTGAATCTTTTATGTGTGGTGAGTGGTGTTAGTGGAAGCGGTAAAACAACCCTGGTGAAGCAGGTATTGTATCCTGCGTTACAAAAATTGAAAGGAGAATTCGCCGATAAAGTAGGCATGCACAAAATGATCAGCGGCGATGTAGACGCCATTGCGCAAATAGAGCTGGTAGACCAGAATCCGATCGGCAAATCGTCTCGCAGCAACCCGGTAACCTATATCAAAGCGTACGATCATATACGTGATCTCTATGCCCGGCAGCCGCTGTCGAAGATGCGCGGGTTCCAGGCCAAGCATTTTTCATTCAACGTAGACGGCGGCCGTTGCGATACCTGTAAAGGAGAGGGAGAGCAGGTAGTTGAAATGCAATTCCTGGCCGATGTGCACCTCACCTGCGAATCCTGTGGTGGCAAACGTTTCAAGGAGGAAGTATTGGAAGTACAATATAAAGGCAAATCGGTGTACGATGTGCTGGATATGAGCGTGGATGATGCCATTATATTTTTCAGTGAAGAGAAAGCCATCCGCCAGGCCATACAACCGTTGCAGGATGTGGGATTGGGCTATGTGAAACTCGGACAAAGCAGTGATACCCTGAGCGGAGGTGAAGCCCAGCGTGTGAAACTGGCCAGTTTCCTGGGTAAGGGGAAAGGTATCGGGCATGTGTTGTTCATTTTTGATGAACCCACTACCGGCCTTCATTTTCATGACATTAAAAAACTGCTGGCTTCCTTTCATGCCCTCATTGAACAGGGACATTCACTGATTGTAATAGAGCACAATACCGATGTGATACGTTCGGCCGACTGGGTCATAGACCTGGGGCCTGAAGCAGGGGATGCGGGGGGGCAATTGGTATATACCGGGCCACCGGCTGGGTTAAAAAAAGTGGGTGAAAGCCATACGGGACGCTTCCTAATGTCCTAAATATTGGTTTTATTTGTACTACTATGAAAACACCACTTAGACCCAAAGAGATCCAAATCATCAAACTCATCTGCCGGCAATACTCTACCCGTGAGATTGGCGAGAAAATGGGCATCAGCCATCGTACTGTGGAAGGATGCCGCGAAAGAATCCTCGAAAAAACAAGAGCAAAGAACATGGTAGGCATCGCCCTTTATGCCATCAAAAACGGCATTCATAAGGTTTGAATCTATCGTAACCTATCGGCGCTTTTAACCAGTTTTTCGTCTTTATAAATACCCCTGATGGCCAGGAGGTAGAAGACAGGTATTGCAAAACTGAAGACGGAAGTCAGTGCAATGCCGCCGGTATCGTATTGCTTGGTCTTGGAAAAAGCCAGTCCCAGGTAAAGGATGCTTCCGGCAAAACCAGCCAGTCCCAACTTGAGTTGCAGCCCGCGGTTTTTATACAGGAAGATATTGATCAATGCTACTACCGCTACAGCCACAGCCAGGATCATCAGGTAAGTACTGCTTACTGCAGTAAAGTCTTCGGCCGGTGTATTGCCTTTACTGCCAATGTAAAAGGGCAGTTTCAGGGTAGTGAAGCCGCATATACCGGCGAACAGCAGCCAAAGGCTTTGAATACGTTGCACCATAAACAATTAAGATTTTGACTTTTACCCCATTTCAGGATATAATACGAACTGGGTCATGAATTCGTTCACTTCTTGCTTCACTTTGCGATGCAGGGCTTCATCGTCTGCATTCATCAGCACGGTATCAATGGCATTTACCACAAACTGCATATCGGATTCTTTCATGCCACGGCTAGTGATGGCAGCCACACCAAAACGAACGCCCGATGTAACAAAAGCGCTCTTGTCATCATAAGGCACCATGTTCTTATTGGCGGTGATATCGGCGTGCTCCAATACCTGTTCTGCTTTTTTACCGCTGATGTTCTTATTGCGGAGGTCTATCAGCATCAGGTGATTGTCGGTGCCACCGCTGATGATCTGGTAACCCTTATCGGTAAAAGCTTTGGCCATGGCCTGTGCATTTTTTTGCACTTGCTGCTGGTAAGTAAGGAATTCGGGAGTGAGTATTTCTCCGAAAGCCACTGCTTTAGCTGCGATCACATGTTCCAGCGGACCGCCCTGTGTTCCGGGGAATACGGCCATATCCATCAGGTTACTCATGAGGCGCAGGTTGCCTTTAACATCTTTGAGTCCGAATGGGTTCTCGAAATCTTTTTTCATCATAATCACACCACCCCTGGGTCCGCGCAGGGTCTTGTGTGTGGTAGAAGTCACAAAATGACAGTGATCGAAGGGTGATTTCAGCAATCCTTTGGCGATCAGTCCGGCAGGGTGGGCAATATCAGCCATCACAAAAGCGCCTACTTCATCGGCTACTTTACGGATGCGGACATAGTCCCAATCGCGACTGTAAGCGCTGGCACCGCAGATGATGAGTTTGGGCTTGATCTCGCGGGCTTTGGCTTCCAGCATGTCGTAGTCAACCAGGCCATCTTCTTTTCCTACCCCGTAAAAATGCGGTTTGTAGAGTTTGCCGCTGAAGTTAACGGCCGAACCATGGGTAAGGTGACCGCCCATGCTCAGGTCGAGTCCCAGTATATCATCTCCAGGCTGCAGGATGGCCAGCATCACTGCTGCATTGGCCTGCGCGCCGCTATGGGGTTGTACGTTGGCATACTCTATACCAAAAATGGCTTTCAGGCGGTCGATGGCCAGTTGTTCGGTCTGGTCTACGATCTCACATCCACCATAATAACGACGTCCGGGGTATCCTTCGGCATATTTGTTGGTCATCACATTTCCCATCGCCTGCATCACCTGCAGACTGGTGAAATTTTCAGAGGCGATCAGCTCAATGCCCCTGCGCTGCCTTTCTAATTCCTTTCTGATGATATCGAATACCACGGTGTCTTTTTGCATATTGGTAAGAATTTGCGGCAAAAATAAATCTTAATTGATTGCCCGGGCCAGTTAATTTATACCTCAATAGTTTTCCCTATTTTCGGCCTTCATTGAGATCATGAAAGCCATCATCCCCGTTGCGGGGGCCGGAACCAAGTTACGGCCCCATACTTACACCCAACCCAAGGCCTTGATACCCATCGCCGGCAAGACCATATTGAGTTATATAGTAGATCAATTACATGAGACGGGTATTCATGAGTTCATTTTTATTGTGGGCTACCTGGGTGAAAAGATCCAGGATTATGTGAAACAGACCTATCCGCACCTGATCACGCATTTTGTTTACCAGAACGAACGACAGGGTACTGGTCACGCGATTGAGCTTACCCGTAATATTGTAGGAGATGATGAAGTATTCGTGGCTTTAGGAGATACCATTTGCGAGTATGATGTGAAAGAAGTAGTGAATAGTCCGTACAGCATGCTGGGCATCAAAAAAGTAGACGACCCGCGTAATTTTGGCGTGGCTACTGTTGGAGAAGATGGTTTTATTGAACAGGTGATTGAAAAGCCTGCGATTCCTAAAAGCAATATGGCGTTGGTAGGTTTGTATAAAATAAAAGAGACTCATTTTCTTTTTGAATGTCTTCACCACCTGTTTACACAGAACATCAGAACTTACGGTGAATACAACCTCACTGATGCGCTGGACTGCATGATTGGCAAGGGGGCTAAATTCCAGGCTTTCAAAGTAAAGAACTGGTTTGATTGTGGCAGGAAGGAAACCCTGCTCGAAAGCAACGCCACCCTGCTGAAAAAATTCGGTGGCAATGTGGGAACCGATCACACATTCAAAGATACCATCATCATACCACCCGTTAGCATTGCGCCGGGCTGTGATATTTCTAATTCCATTATTGGTCCGCATGTAGCCGTCGGTGCCAATACCACTATCAAACATTCCATTGTGCGCGACAGCATCATTGGTTCTTTTACCAGCCTGTATGAAGTGGTGCTTGATAATTCTCTTATTGGCAGTGATGCTTCTGTAAAAGGGTTGAGCCGGAGTTTGAATATCGGCGATAATACGGAGATTGACTTTGGTTAATGGCTCAATGACTCAATGAAACGTCATCCCGAGCGTAGTCGAGGGAGCTGACCGAGTGTTCAAGCAGCTCCCTCGACTACGCTCGGGATGACGTGTTATATTCATTGCGCAATTAAAAATATTATGAGCAACGCTATAACAAGACTGTTTAACATTGAATACCCCATTGTTCAGGCCGGCATGATCTGGGCCAGCGGGTGGAGGCTTGCCAGTGCGGTGAGCAATGCCGGGGCATTGGGACTGCTGGGAGCCGGCAGCATGTATCCGGAAGTATTGCGCGAACATATCCGTAAATGCAAGGCTGCTACTGATCGTCCATTTGGCGTCAATGTGCCTTTGTTATATCCCGATATCAAAGAGCTCATGGATATCATTGTGGAAGAGCAGGTGCCCATTGTGTTCACCAGTGCAGGCAATCCCAAAATATGGACCGGCTTTTTAAAAGAAAAAGGCATTACGGTGGTGCATGTGGTGAGCAGCAGTTTGTTTGCACAAAAAGCCGCGGCAGCAGGTTGTGATGCGGTGGTTGCTGAAGGATTTGAAGCGGGCGGCCATAACGGGCGGGAAGAGACCACCAGTTTTGTATTGATCCCTGCCGTACGCGATGCAGTAACCATACCTGTTATTGCCGCAGGCGGCATTGCTACCGGAAAGCAGATGCTGGCAGCCATGGTGTTGGGTGCAGATGGTGTTCAGATGGGAACACGTTTTGTTTGTACGCCTGAAGCTTCATCACACCTGGCTTTTAAAGAAGCGATCGTAGCTTCAGTTGAAGGCGACACGCAATTGGCGTTGAAAAAAATTGTTCCGGTAAGACTGCTCAACAATGCATTTTATAAACAGGTAAAAGAAGCAGAGTTACGTGGGGCCAGTGAAGAAGAACTGAAACAACTCCTGGGCAGGGCCCGCGCCAAGAAGGGCATGTTCGAAGGCAACCTCGATGAAGGGGAGCTGGAGATTGGCCAGGTAAGCGCACTGATCAAAGATATCACACCGGCTGCCCGCGTAGTGGAAGCCGTTTGGAACGAATTTATTTCTGAAAATAAAAACTATTGGCCTGTGCAAGACAGGTAACCACCAGGTCGTTGATACAAACATGGTTCGGTAGAGTAGCGGCGTAATATATGATGTCTGCTATGTCTTGTGCACGCAAGGGTTCGAAGCCTTCATATACCTGTTTGGCTTTTGTTTCATCTCCTTTGAAACGCACCATCGAAAATTCTGTTTCTGCCGCGCCGGGATGGATGGCTGTTACCTTGATCTTATGCGGAAGCAGGTCTACACGCATGGCCCGGCTGATCGCATCTACTGCATGTTTGCTGGCACAATAAGCATTTCCTTCTTTGTACACTTCTTTGGCAGCCGTGGAGCCCAGGTTGATGATATGACCTTTCTTTCTGTCTGTCATATAAGGCAGCATGGCCTTGGTTACATAGAGCAATCCTTTTACATTGGTATCGATCATGGTTTCCCAATCGTTCAGGTCGGCGTTCTCAAAACTGTCGCGGCCCAATGCAAGGCCTGCATTGTTCACGAGTACATCAACAGATTGCCAGGCTTCGGGTAAATTACTAAGTGCATCAAAAACCTCCTGCCGGTTTTGAACATCGAAAGCCAGGGGCAGCACTTCTATTCCATGGTGAATGCGCAGTGTATCTGCCAGCGCTTCCAGTCTGTCTTTCCTGCGACCGGTGATGATACAATTCCATTTCGCTGCCGCGAATGTTTCTGCAATGGCTTTTCCAAAACCCGATGTGGCGCCTGTTATGAGGATGGTCTTGTTCATACTACAAATTTAATTCGGCAATTCGACAATTCGGTAATTCGACAATGGTAACCTTAGAACCAAACACTTCTCATTGTAAAATTGTCGAATTGCCGAATTATCTAATTAATACTACTGTTCCTTTTCTGAGCACGTTTTTACCGGTATAATCCACTCCCTGGGTTTCATACACATAGGTTCCGCTGGCCTGTTTTACGCCGGAGAAAGTACCATCCCACCCCTTACCGGTTTCTGAAGTAGAGAACAACAATTGTCCCCATCGGTTGTAAATCCTGAAATAGAACAATTGTTTGATACCTACCATGATGGGTTTGAGTATGTCGTTCCTGCCATCTCCATTGGGCGAGAATGCGCTGGGAACAAATATTTCAGGCCCTGTTTTGTAAATACGAACGGTCATCACATCTTCTCCATAACAACCGATACTGTCGGTAACGCGCACCTTATACCGGATAGAATCAACTGATGCAGGTATAGTGGCAATTGGATTGGCAATGCGCGGGTTATTGAGCCAGGTAGCGGGAAACCAACTGAAAAGCGTGCCTGAACCGGTTGCATTCAATTGTAATGGCTGATTAGCCAGTACGGAGGTATCGCTTCCGGCGTTGACAGTCATGGGGGGGATAACAGTTACCACTACAGTATTGTTCACTGGCTTGGGGCATCCGGCAGTACTGGTATCGCGCACCGTGAGTACATAACGGGTGGTACGCACAGGGCCCGCAACAGGATTCAGGGTGTTGGCCAGGATCATACTTCCGGCGGGCGACCAAGTGAAGATGCTGGCATTGGAGCTTGCATGCAACGGTACGCTGTTGCCGTAACAAATGGCAGTATCGCGCGAGAAAACGGATATAACCGGATAAGGAGCTACTTTCAACTGTATCTGCGCATTGGCCTGGCACTTACCCAGGTTGGCCAGCACCTGGTAAGTGGTATTGACCAACGGAGCCGCAAGCGGGTTCTTAATAGCAGCATTGTTCAAAGCATAAGCGGGACTCCACCGGTAACTCAGGGCATAGCTGACAGGACGCAATGTGATGGAGTCGGTAGCGCAGATCGTGGTATCGGGACCCAACTGCACCGTAATATAATTCAACACATTCACCTTCACCGAATCTGAATTAATGCAACCATTGTCGTTGATGGTAACAATATAGCTTGTAGTGTCTTTGGGGAAGACCAATGGATTCGCCGTGTTCGCCATCAATATGCGGGCCTGATTGGCCGTATTGTTGGGTACCCAATTGACGGTTGCGCCGTTTGAGGCGTTTACTTTCAACACCAATGTATCGATACTGCAGATCAGTGTATCTCTGAAAGGAAGATTAACGGTTGGTTTATCTGCTACCTTCAATACCTGGATTGTAGAATCGAGACAGCCTTTGCTGCTGGAAACTACCAGCGTAACTTTCGCGTTCATGGGAACCGGATATTTCCAGGCACTGTTTTTACTGGTGGCAGTATCTGCCACTGTGGTAGTATCACCAAAATTCCATCGCCAGCTGTTGACGGCGCCGTATTTCGCAATGGTAGCATCGGAGAATTGATAAGGGTTGAAATAACAGCTTCCCTTGATATTGAATTGAGGCGTAAAGCCCGGATATATTTTCACGGTGGCAGTGGTAGAATCCTGGCAGCCGGCCGCATTGGTCACTTTTAGTTTTAAAACATAAGTGCCGGTATCCTGGTATTGGTGTGTGGGTGTTGGTTGTGTTGAAGTGGTATTGTTTTTTTCTCCAAAGTCCCAGAGATAGGAAGTGATGGGGCTGGAAGCCTGGTTCTCAAAATAAACAGACGTGCTATCGCAGTTGACGTAAGTGGGTTTCAACTGTGCAGTAGTAAGCTGGCAGTCTTTTACAATGAGTGTAAAGTCTTTCCTATGGGTAGAGATAGGTACTTTATTTCTCCATTCAGTGATGCAAACAGTTACAACATACCGTCCGGTTGCCGGGGCACGACCAGATATAATGCCTGTAACCGGATCGATGGTTACATTAGGCCCCAATGGCTGTGCACCACTAAATCCCGAAACATAGTTAATGTTATTGAAAGGTGGGGAACTGTAATTGGTTGAGCCTGCACTTGTCGTATTACCTCTATCATATGCGGCACAAAAAGCGTAAGACAAAGAATCTCCAGGATCGGGATCGGTTGCACTAAAGTCTAGTTTAAACGGAGAGGCATTACATACAAGCGTGGTGTCTTTTAATGCAAAGACCGGGCTGGAATTGTTACCAAATGAAAGCTGACTGGTGCCAGGTATCTGACAGGTGTAGGTGGCGCCATCGGTAATGTAGCTCACACTTGGTATCTGTACCCCCTGTAAGTTATCAATCCCGTAAGTTCTGCAACAGGTTTGATACGCCACAATGTACCCAGCAGCAGTATTCGGTAGTTCAATGGAAGGAATGGTATAGCTGCCTATTTGATAACAAACGCTTGGCGGATTAGTAATGCACGGATTAGGGGTAGTGATTGCCAGTTGTTGAAAGCCTCCGGTTAACTGGGCAGTCAGTTGCGACCCGTACTGGGAAGAGGGAGATGTGTTATTGTAAACGTTCAATAATACACTGCCAGGCAGTTGCGCTATTCCTGTACCACCGGGCGGTGCCGGAGGGTTACATTCCCTGAACAATCTTAGCGTAATGCTATATCTCGAACTCCCGGTTGCACTGCCAGGACCTAAGTATTTGTAATAAATTTCCCCACCGGCAATATGTCCCGCAAAAACATTTGCAGAAAACAACAGGAATAAAAAGACAAGTATTTTTTTCATGCTGAGATGTGAAAATACAGCTCTGCAAGTTAGCATTTTGATAAAACTGATAAAAAGATCAGCAAGTCATTTTATCAACGGATCAATACAACAGTTCCTTTCCTGGATACCACCTTACCCGTATAATCCATACCCTCGGTCATATAAATATAAGTACCCGCAGGTTGCTTCAGTCCATTAAAAGTTCCATCCCAGCCTTTCCCCGGCTCGCTGGTACTGAATACGATTTGTCCCCAACGGTTCAGTACCCTGAAATACCGCAACGTACTGATGCCTACGATCATGGGTTTCAGCAAATCGTTCTTGCCATCTCCATTGGGCGTAAATGCGCTGGGTACGAATATTTCAGGCTGCGTTTTGAAAATACGTATCACTATATCATCTTCTCCGTAACATCCGCCTGCCCCATAAGCGAACACCCGGTAACGGATAGAATCGATATCAATACCCAATTGTGCAACCGGGTTGGCGATATTGACCTGATTGAGTCCGGTTGCAGGCGCCCACAAAAAGCGGTTGGCCATAGGCGCAACAGCATTCAATTGTAAAGGCTGATCTGCTACCACAGAAGTATCTTTTCCTACGTCTACCATAATCATAGGAATAACGGTAATATTTACGGAATCGCTTACTGCTTTGGGACAAGCGCCTGCCGTGGTATCGATGACTGTGAAAAAATAACGGGTGCTTTTTCCCGGACCTGCAACGGGCGTCAATGTACGCGTGTTGATGAGCGAAACAGTAGGCGACCATTGGTAATTCGTACCGGTATAAGAAGCTTTGAGTGCTACCCTTGAACCATAACAGATGGTCGTATCGGGTATGGCCATCCGCGCAACGGGGTAAGGAGAAATCTTTACAAAAATATGTGCCGAAGCTTCACATTTGCCCA
>Ga0114932_10000459_pt1 | contig 49117 bp, 49 predicted proteins | sample 2SBtaG_2_FD_87286 | JGI IMG/M metagenome (GOLD analysis project Ga0114932, IMG submission 87286) | Deep subsurface microbial communities from Kolumbo volcano to uncover new lineages of life (NeLLi) - 2SBTROV12_ACTIVE470 metaG | ecosystem: Environmental > Aquatic > Marine > Volcanic ...
GACTGGGCGTGGCGTTTGAAAAGGTTGGCGGCTTTGATCCGGTGGAGTTTGATGCGGGATGCGTTTCGGCGGTTCGGAACGCAGCCGAGCGGCTGGGGTATAGTCATCAAAATATTATTTCGGGTGCCGGGCATGACGCCTGCTGGATCAACGGCGTGGCGCCCACAGCGATGGTGATGTGTCCTTGCGTGGACGGGTTATCGCATAACGAGGCCGAGGATATTTCGCAGGACTGGGCCGCGGCCGGGGCCAACGTGCTGTTCCACGCGGTGGTGGAGACGGCGGGGATCGCCGAATGATTGCAGAGCAATCATTCGATGCCCCGGACTTGATCCGAGGTCTCTCACGACAGCGCGCCTCTGTCAGAGGCCTCGCATCGGGTGCGGGGCAGGACTTTTTTTCACCGCCCGTTGACCAAGAAACGCCACTGTCCGGGAATGGCCTATTTCACCTATATCCTCGCCTCAAAATCAGGCAAAGCGATCTACATCGGTGTCACAAACGACCTGCGCAAACGCGTAGGGCAACATCGCGGTGGCGCCGGGTCTGTGCATACGGCGCGGTACAACATCCATCGGTTGGTTTACTACGAGATACACAAAAAGCTGGAACAAGCCTTGCTGCAGGAGCGCAAGTTAAAGCGCTGGAGACGCAGTTGGAAAAACGATTTGATACAAAAACACAATCCTTACTGGGCCGATTTGATGATGGAGGTGCCTCTGTGACAGAGACCCCGCATCAAGTGCGGGGCAGCTTAACGCTGGGAGAAACACCATGACCAAAGTCATCAAGAACGGCACCGTGTGCACCGCGGACCGCACGTGGAAGGCCGATGTTCTGATCGAGGGCGAGACGATCAAGCAGATCGGCGAGGGCCTGAAGGGGGATGAGTATATCGACGCCGAAGGGGCCTATGTGATCCCCGGCGGGATTGATCCGCATACCCATCTGGAAATGCCGTTTATGGGGACCACCGCGGCGGAGACCTTTGAAAGCGGCACTTGGGCGGCGGCGGCGGGGGGCACCACGATGGTGGTGGATTTCTGCCTGCCGGGGGAAGACGGGTCCATCAAGAATGCGATTAACGAGTGGCACCGCAAGTCGGCACCGCAAATCTGTTCCGATGTGGGCTATCACATGGCGATCACCGGTTGGGACGAGAATGTGTTCACCGAAATGGAAGACGCGGTGAAAATGGGAGTCAATTCGTTCAAGCACTTCATGGCCTACAAGGGCGCTTTGATGATCGAGGACGACGAGATGTTCGCGTCCTTCAAGCGCTGTGCCGAACTGGGTGCGCTGCCCATGGTGCACGCGGAGAACGGCGATCTGGTGTTTGAGCTGCAGAACAAATATTTTGATATGGGCATGACGGGGCCAGAGGCGCATGCGTACAGCCGCCCGCCGGAACTGGAGGGCGAAGCCGCCAATCGTGCGATTACCATTGCCGACACCGCAGGGGTGCCGCTTTATATCGTGCATGTGTCGTGCGAGCAGACCCACGAGGCGATCAGGCGGGCGCGGCAAAAGGGCATGCGGGTTTACGGCGAGCCATTGATCCAGTTTCTGACGTTGGATGAAAGCGAATATTTCAACAAGGATTGGGACCACGCCGCACGGCGGGTGATGTCGCCACCGTTTCGCAGCAAGGATCATCAGGATTCGCTTTGGGCGGGATTGCAAGCGGGTTCGCTGCAGGTGGTCGCCACCGATCATGCGGCGTTTAACACCAAACAAAAACGCGCCGGGCGGGATGATTTCAGGATCATTCCCAACGGGTCCAACGGGCTGGAGGAACGTCTGGCGGTACTGTGGACCGAAGGGGTTGAAACCGGCCGCTTGACACCGAATGAGTTTGTGGCGGCGACCTCGACCAACGTGGCGAAAATCCTGAATATCTATCCCAAAAAGGGCGCGATTGTCGAAGGGGCGGATGCGGATATCGTGGTTTGGGACCCGAAGATTTCCAAAACCATCAGCCCGTCCAACCACCATTCGGTGCTGGATTACAATGTGTTCGAAGGCTTTGACGTAACAGCGCAGTCGCGGTTCACCCTGAACCGGGGCGAAGTGATCTGGGCCTGGGGTGCCAACTCGCAACCCAACCCCGGGCGCGGGCGGTTTATTCCGCGGCCAGCCTTTCCATCGGCGCACGAGGCGCTGAGCAAATGGAAGGCGCTGAATTCACCACGGCAAGTGATGCGTGATCCGCAGAATATACCGGCGGGGATTTAGATGTCGGCTGCCCCGGACCTGATCCGGGGCTTGTGCAATGAAAGAGACCCCGCATCGGGTGCGGGGCAGCGGAGAGCCAAGCAATTGAACGCCACCGTCGTCAAATCCGAAAATTTAAGCCTGACGTTTGAAACAAACGATGGTCCGGTGCATGCGCTTAAGGACATCAATCTGGACATTAGCAAAGGCGAGTTTGTGTCGTTTATCGGCCCTTCGGGCTGTGGCAAGACCACGTTTTTGCGGGTGATGGCGGATTTGGAACAGCCAACAGCGGGAACGATCACGGTGAACGGTGTGACACCCGAAGCGGCGCGCAAAAAGCGGGCTTACGGCTATGTGTTTCAGGCGGCGGGACTGTATCCGTGGCGCACGATTGCCGGCAATATCAAATTGCCGTTGGAAATCATGGGCTACAACAAGGCCGAGCAGGCTGGGCGCGTATCGCGGGTATTAGAATTGGTCGACCTGACGGGGTTCGAGAACAAGTTTCCATGGCAATTGTCCGGCGGCATGCAACAACGCGCCAGCATTGCGCGGGCACTGGCGTTTGATGCGGATATCTTGTTGATGGACGAACCGTTCGGGGCGCTTGACGAAATTGTGCGCGATCATCTGAATGAACAACTGCTGGCGCTGTGGGCGAAGACCAACAAAACCATCGCCTTTGTTACCCATTCCATCCCCGAGGCAGTTTATCTGTCCACCAAAATCGTGGTCATGTCGCCGCGTCCGGGCCGGGTTGCCGACGTGATCGACAGCACGCTACCGACCGACCGGCCTTTAGACATCCGCGACAGCGAAGAATTCATCAAAATCGCCCACCGTGTGCGCGACGGTCTCCGCGCGGGGCATAGTTATGACTAGATCTGTCCTTAAAAGACGCCCAGCCCTGCGCGCAGGACGAGACGCTTTCATCGTTCACGGTCATCGGCTCTCCAGCCTGTACCGTGTTTTAATCAAATGCGACAAATCTTTCATTGTTCTTAAAATACTCATTCTGACGCAAATTTTTCGTGCCTGCGGCGCGAGTATTTTTGGAACGCTGAAAGGCGGAACCGGTTTTAATGCGTAGCCTGTTGCCCATATTGACCGTCGTTTTGGCCATATTTGTCATCTGGTACGGCATGGCGGTCAAGCTGAATGCGCCCTGGGCCTATGATAAGGCGCAGCGGGCCGATGTGAGTCTGAGTTTTTCCCAGATGGTTGCCGATACATGGTCGCAGGAAAAGCCGCGCCTGCCGGCACCGCATCAGGTGGGCTCCGAAATTTGGAAAACCACCGGCGCGATGGTTTTGCGCGGGAAGGCGTTTTCCAAGCGCAGCTTGATATTTCATGGTTGGGTCACGTTATCGGCCACGGCGCTTGGGTTTGTTCTGGGCACGTTTTTGGGTATTCTGCTGGCCGTGGGGATTGTCCACAACCGCGCCATGGACATGAGCGTGATGCCATGGGTGATTGCCAGTCAAACGATCCCGATACTGGCGATTGCGCCAATGGTGATCGTGGTTTTGAATGCTATCGGAATATCTGGATTGCTGCCCAAAGCCGTGATTTCCATGTATTTGTCGTTCTTCCCGGTGGTGGTGGGGATGGTCAAAGGGCTGCGCAGCCCTGATCACATGCAACTGGACCAGATGCGCACGTGGCATGCCAACCGCTGGCAGACGTTCTGGGCGCTGCGGTTTCCGTCGTCCATGCCCTATCTGTTCACCTCGCTTAAAATCGCCATGGCGGCGTCTTTGATCGGCGCGATTGTGGGCGAGTTGCCCACGGGCGCGCAGGGCGGGTTGGGGGCGCGGATGCTGACGGGGTCTTACTATGGGCAGACCATTCAAATCTGGAGCGCGCTGATTTCAGCGGCGGTTCTGGCGGCGATGCTGGTTGGCATCATCGGGATTATCCAAGGCGCCACGTTAAAGCGCATGGGGATGGTGCGATGAACGTGTTCTTGGCAGCATTAGCTTTTTGGGCGGCAGCTTGGGCTGTGAATGTGTGGCTGTCTCGGCGGGGAAATTCCAGCGCCATCCGGTTGATGGTGCCAACGGTTTTTGGCGTGACGTTGCTGTTGCTTTGGGAGGGCATCGTGCGCGGCTATGATATTAGCGCGGTTTTGCTACCCGCCCCAAGTGCCATCGGCAGACAGTTTGTCAGCGAGCTTGACATCCTTTGGGTCGATTTCGTGCAGACCTTTGTCAAGGGCGCACTGTCAGGTTACGTCATCGGGTGCGGGGCTGCGTTTCTGACGGCTGTGGCGGTGGACCGGTCACCGTTTTTGCAGCGTGGATTGTTGCCGGTGGGCAATTTCGTGGCGGCGCTGCCGATTATCGGCATGGCCCCCATTCTGGTGATGTGGTTTGGTTTTGACTGGCAGTCAAAATCCGCCGTGGTGGTGGTGATGGTGTTCTTCCCGATGCTGGTGAACACGGTCCAGGGGCTGCAGGCGTCCGATCACATGCAGCGTGATCTGATGCACACCTACGGGGCCAGTTATCGACAGGCGCTGCAGAAACTGCGCCTGCCTGCGGCGATGCCTTTTATTTTTAACGGGTTGAAGATTTGTACCACCTTGGCGCTGATTGGTGCTATTGTGGCAGAGTTCTTTGGCTCTCCCATCAAGGGGATGGGATTTCGAATTTCTACCGAAGTCGGGCGTCTGGCGCTGGACATGGTTTGGGCAGAAATTGCCGTGGCGGCCTTGGCCGGATCCGCCTTTTACGGCAGTGTGGCGATGTTGGAGCGGTCGGTGACCTTCTGGCATCCTGCGCAACGCGGCTGAAGAAAACTATGACTATCAACCAACTGGGAGAAGACCAATGAAACATCTGATAACAACAGCCATTGCCGGTGCAATGGTGTTTAGCGCGAGCGTCGCGCAAGCGGCGGATGACGTAACGCTGCAGCTGAAATGGGTGACGCAGGCGCAATTTGCCGGTTATTACGTTGCACAGGAAAACGGTTACTATGCCGATGAAGACCTGAATGTCACCATCAAGGCAGGCGGCCCCGATGTGGCGCCAACCCAAGTAATCGCCGGTGGCGGTGCCGACGTGGTGCTGGACTGGATGCCATCCGCACTGGCCGCACGTGAAAAGGGCCTTGATCTGGTCAACATCGCGCAACCGTTCAAATCCTCGGGTATGATGCTGACCTGCCGCAAAGACGCAGGGGTCAATTCACCCGCTGATTTTGCCGGAAAAACGCTGGGCGTTTGGTTCTTTGGCAACGAATATCCTTTCTTAAGCTGGATGAGCAAACTTGGTCTGGCAACCGACGGGTCTGACGGCGGTGTCACGGTTTTGAAGCAGGGTTTCAACGTCGATCCGATCCTGCAAGGGCAGGCCGCCTGTGTGTCAACGATGACCTATAACGAATACTGGCAGATCATCGACGCGGGTCTGACTCCCGATGAGCTAAGCGTATTCAAATACGAAGATCAGGGTGTCGCGACGCTGGAAGACGGCATGTATGTTTTGGGTGAAAACCTGAAAGACCCGGCTTTCGAGGACAAAATGGTGCGTTTTGTGCGCGCGTCCATGAAGGGTTGGAAATGGGCCGAGGAAAACCCCGAAGCCGCAGCGTTGATCGTTTTGGATAATGACGCCACCGGCGCGCAGACCGAAAAACATCAGGTGCGGATGATGGGCGAGATTGCCAAACTGACGGCCGGATCCAACGGCGCGCTTGATCCTGCGGATTACCAGCGCACGGTTGACAGCCTGCTGGGCGGCGGGTCTGATCCGGTGATCACCAAGCAGCCCGTTGGTGCGTGGACACACGCGATTACCGACAAAGCGTTGAATTGATAGACGGCGGGTTGGCACCCACCTCGTGGAAAATGAAAACGCCCGGGGGAGACCTCGGGCGTTTTCAGATTGGGGTCGCTAGGTCTGCTCGGATTGCAGCAGATCATTGGCCAGATTAAGCCCGTCCGGATACGCGTTCGCTATGAATATATCCGAATTATTTTCGACGATGTCGGCTTTTCTCATCATGTCCATCGGGTCTTTCTGAACGCCGGTGAAGATCAGTTTCGATCCCTGCGAGCGGCACAGGTTTACCATGTCCTGAATGGCGTTTACCCCGGCAACGTCCATGTGGGGCACAAGTTTCATCCGCACAATCAATACCTTTGGACGCTCGCCCATCGATTTCAACGTATCGATCATGGCGCTGGTCATGCCAAAGAATACCGGCCCCGTCAGACGGAAAACTTCGACACCGCCGGGTAGATCCTGGCGCTGGTCAGGGTCCTCGTCCCCGGCATCACCATCGCTGTCGTGCATCCGGCCTTTTTGCAAATGCGCGACGTTGGCCTGGCTCATCCGGTTTTGGAACATCAAAGAGGCAAGCGTCACACCAACCCCGATAGCCACCGTCAGATCAACAAAAACAGTCAACGTGAAAGTCAGCAACATGACGATTCTGTCGTTTCTCGACATGCGGAAAATGTGCAGGAAATGATGGACTTCGCTCATATTCCACGCGACGATAAACAGGATGGCAGACAGCGCGGCAAGCGGGACAAATCCCATCAGTTTTCCGGCAAAAATGATGAACAACAACAAAAACAATGCGTGAAACATGCTGGCGAGCGGAGTTTTTCCGCCTGATTTTATATTGGCTGCGGTGCGGGCAATCGCGCCCGTGGCCGGCAGTCCCGCGAACAGCCCGGACGTAATATTAGCAAATCCGACGGCGACCAGCTCTTGGTCAGAGCGGTGCCTGTACCCGGTCATACCGTCGGCGACCGTCGCCGAGAGCAGGGCTTCGATGCCCGCCAGAAAGGCGATCGTGAACGCAGAGGGGATAATTTCAACCAGTAAAGCAAAATTCCAGTCGGGTAAACCCGGCGTCGGCAGGCCGTCGGGCATATCCGGAAACCGTGATCCGATTGTGTCCACCGGTAACTGAAGGATGAATGCAGCGGCGGCAGCGCCGATCACAGCCAGCAAAAAGCCGGGCAAGCGTGGGGCGAATGCCTTAAGGCCTAAAATCAACGCAAGGGACGCGGCTCCGATGCCAAGCGTGACAAGACTTATAGACCCGATATGGTCAAAGTAACTTTGTAATTTCGGGACAAATTCGGCCGGAACTTCGGCTATTTTCAAACCAAGAAAATCTTTGATTTGCGAGGTCGCAATGATGACGGCGATTCCGGCGGTGAACCCTGTGACCACCGGATACGGCACAAAACGTATGACGCGGCCCAGCCCCGCATAACCTGCGGACACCAACAAAACACCGGCCACAAGTGTGGCGAGAACCAGACCGTGATAACCGTGTTCGACGATGACCGAAAACACAACCACGATAAAAGCGCCGGTAGGACCGCCAACCTGCACGCGTGATCCACCCAACAGCGCCACGACAAATCCGGCAACAATTGCTGTGACCAGACCCTTGTCAGGTGATGCACCGCTTGAAATCGCCAAAGCCATGGCCAAAGGCAGCGCAATAATCGCGACGGTCAGCCCGGCCAGAACATCAGATCTCAGGGCGCCAAGGTTGTAGCCCTCTTGAAGCGTCGTGACCAGTTTCGGAGTAAATCGTTCGGGTAAAATGGCGCTGCCCTGACTGAAGCTAAAGCTGTTTTTGTGTCTTAGTCAGTCAAGGATGGTTGCGCAAGGTGTGCTTGGGTCGTTGGAAACAGCGGCCCGAAGCATTTGAAGTGAATGGCTTCCAGTATCACTGCGTTGGTGTTGAGGCTCAGCACGCTGTTGGGCCGGGCATCGTGGTTGAACAGCCCCGCTTGCCAGCCGTTTTGTGTGGCCAGAATGTCAACGGCATCAAGCAGTTTTTGACCGTAAGCTCCGCCTGCAACCGCCCAATGGCAAAACGCGGCCGCGGTGCTGACGCAACGCAGGTCGGCGCGATTTTCGCCGCCGTGTATCCGGCACAAAATTCCATCCGGTCCGGTCGCGGACAATCCCTGATTGATCGTTTCCGATGTTCTTTCGGTGGGAACCGGTGCCAGTGCGGTAAGGGTGCCGGTCAATTGAAAATGTTTTTTTTGGGCCAGAAACATCGCCAGCGCCAGAGCGCGCCCGTCTTTGCAAAATCCAAAACCAAAGGCCTCGAGGCACAGCGGTACAGTCGACATCAGGAGTTGGTCGTCACGATGTCGTTTATCAATCGGGATCAGAATTCCGTTGATACGGCACGCGCCCAGATGGTCACGCAGCTCTCCGGCGACATCAGCTTTGAGCCCCACAAGACAGGCAGCGCGGGCGGCGTACTGCCCAAACCCCAAACAGTCGGCGGCGCCGTATTCCGGCGCGGCGACCCGGTGCCCGCACGGCAGCAGGCGCAAGTTCCCCGACCTGATATATTTTCGCAGTTTCCACCGTGACAGGATCAGCGCGATCTCCGGCGCAAATTCAGGAAAGTAATGGGCCACAGCAATAAATGCGGCGACCAGCCGAAAAGTCTGGGGTGCATTTGCCGACTTTCTCATACTTTGCGCGTTGACTATGTCATAGCGCGCGCAGGGCAGCGCCTTGTGACGCGGCAATCCTGCAATCGTGTGCAATGCACGGTTCAGCAAATGTGTCGCCTCTCCGGCGTCGACCAGACCAAGGCGCATGGCGCATATGATTGCGTTCATCTGCGCACCGATCTCCCAAGGTGTTATCCTATTTTCGCCGTCGCTGTAGACCGCCAAACCTGTTGATGAATTGGTAAAGTTCTGAAAATAGGACCAGGCGGTCCGGGCGTAATTATGTTGTAGATCTGAAAGCGGAGTTTTTCGGGACGCGGCACCGATCGCCAGACTGTCAAAATCGTCCTTATGGGCGCGATTTTTCAAATAGATTTGCGAAAGGGAAAATGCCCGCATGTTGCCCCGCATGACGTGTCAGATGAATTGCGGTGAAGGGGGCCTTTGTTAGGCCTGCTTCGTTCTGACAGCCGTCACACGCGTGCGGTCCATGATGTGGTCGCGCGGTGAAAAAGGTGTTAAAGGTGGAAATTGATTTGCGCTCAATTGTTGTCATCCGCAAGTTCCACGCTGAGAAAAGCCTCAAACGCGTCAAAATCAAGCGTTTCGTACTGACCAAAACTTTCCATCCATTTGGCGGCTGAAAGCATAGCATTTGGGTCAAGTTTGCACCATTTGACGCGGCCACGTTTTTCCTGCCCGATCAGTCCCGCACGTTTTAGAATAATCAGATGTTTGGAAACCGCCGCCAGCGACATTTCAAACGGCGCTGCGACGTCGGTGACCGCCATATCGTCCTCGATCAACATGGACAAGATAGCCCGTCGCGTGGGGTCGGCAAGGGCCGAAAATATCCGGTCGAGATTGTCCTGCATCAGCTTTGGTAACGCAGCGGCGCGTAAAAGGTCAACCATTTGGTTGAGGGATCGCAAACGATCACCACTGGCGCAATAAATATGCTGGAAATCCAGAACCGGGCATTGTTGGTCAACCGGATGGTTGAATGACGAATAGCAGGTCAAAAAGCGGAACCCGGCGTGGGTAGCGCAGTTTCGTGATTATTACCCTAATAATAACAGCGACTTAGCGCCGTCGTAACCCCGTTGACTCTTGGTCTTGCGGCTCCTATTCAACGCAGGACGCTGACCAAAGGGGAATTGTCATGGCACCGGTGCCCGGGCAGGGTGACCTGGACAAGTTGCAGGCCCGCATCGACGCGGCCAAAACCCCCGGTAAACCGGGAATGCGTCACGAAAACCATCATTCCGCGGCAGGGGCTGCGTGGCGGATGGTGATTGAGCTGGTGGTCGGATTGGCCATGGGTTTTGGTATCGGATTTGGGCTGGACAGCCTGTTTGGGACGATCCCGATCTTTCTGATCCTGTTTACATTGCTGGGGTTTGCGGCAGGGGTGCGCACAATGATGCGCTCGGCCAAAGAGCTTCAGGAGCAAAATGCGGCGGCCGAGGCCAAAGCCAAAGATTAACCGCCTGAAACGGGCAAATAAGGTGACAGCATGGCGGCAGAAGAAGGCGGCAGCCCATTCAACATCCACCCGATGGACCAATTTGTAATCAAGCCGCTTTTTGGCGACGGTGAAATACTTTGGTACACACCCACCAACATGACGCTGTGGATGGGGGTTGCAGTTTTGGCGGTCATCGGGCTTTTGGTTCTGGGAACGCGCAGGCGGGCCATGGTGCCTTCGCGCAGCCAATCGGTTGCCGAAGAGATATACACCTTTGTTCACAAAATGGTCGAAGATATCGCCGGTAAAGCGGGGCTGAAATATTTCCCCTATATTATGACATTGTTCATGTTCATCCTGTTGGCCAATATCGTGGGCCTGTTGCCGCTAAGTTTTACCTCGACCTCTCATATCGCGGTCACAGCAACGATGGCCATTGCAGTGTTCCTTTCGGTGACGATTTTAGGCATCGTCAAGAGCGGTACCAAGTTTCTGTCGCTGTTCTGGATTTCAGACGCGCCGCTCCCTCTGCGACCCATTCTGGCGGTGATCGAGATCATTTCCTATTTCGTACGCCCTGTCAGCCATTCCATTCGTTTGGCGGGCAACATGATGGCCGGACACGCGGTTATCAAAGTGTTTGCCGGTTTTGCCGGGGCGCTTGGCATCGGGGCGGTGGCACCCATCGTGGCAATCATGGCGGTTTACGGCCTTGAGATGCTGGTGGTGGTCATTCAGGCCTATGTTTTCACCATTCTGACCTGTGTGTATCTGAACGATGCTTTGCATCCGGGGCACTAGGGTTTTCGAATAAAAATTTCAGCCATTCTTACAAGGAGAAACAAAATGGCAGTAGAAGGCGATCTGGTAGAAATGGGCGCGCTGATCGGTGCGGGTCTTGCATGTACAGGCATGGGTGGCGCAGCCGTCGGCGTGGGTCACGTTGTGGGCAACTACCTGTCGGGTGCTCTGCGCAACCCCACAGCCGCTGGCGGCCAAACCGCGACTATGTTTATTGGTATCGCATTTTCAGAAGCTTTGGGGATCTTCTCATTCCTGATTGCTTTGCTTCTGATGTACGCTCAGTAAAGATAGCTGGCTTTGCCGGGCGGCCGCAAAAGCTGCCCGTTTGTTATCAATGCCAACGGAGGGTGCCATGGCATCTGAAACAACCGAGACCGGCCATTTAGCCGAAGCAGCGGAACACGCGGATGGAATGCCGCAACTGGATTTCGCGACCTTTCCCAACCAGATTTTTTGGTTGGTGGTCACGTTGCTTATTATCTATCTGGTTTTGACGCGCGTGGCATTGCCGCGCATAGCCAGAGTCCTGTCAGACCGCAGCAATGCGTTGGCGCGCGATCTGGAACAGGCCGAGGCGCTCAAGGAGCAGGCGGTAGCAGCAGAAGCGGCCTATAACAAAGCGCTGTCCGACGCACGCGCCGAAGCGGGGCTGATCGTGGCTGCGGCGCGGGCTGAAATCCAGAAAGATCTGGATGCAGCGGTGGCCGTCGCTGATGTGGAAATCGCGGCCAAGGCAGCAGAGTCCGAGGCGAAAATCGCGGAAATTCGTAAAGGCGCGTTAAAGAATGTTGAAACGATTGCCAAAACCACGACCAGCGAGATCATCAAAGCGGTCCTGCCGGGCACTGGCAACGCCAAAGCCGTGACTGCAGCGGTCAAAGCACAGATGAAGGGGTCTTGAAATGAGGCGCATTGTTTCGTTGGCGACGCCGATTGTATTGGTGGCGGGACCGGTTCTGGCGGCGAGTGGCCCGTTTTTTTCGCTGAACAACACCAATTTTGTCGTGCTTATCGCCTTTGTTCTGTTTGTCGGCGTGCTGGTCTACCTGAAAGTACCGGGCATGGTCGGTGGGTTGCTCGATGCGCGCGCTGAGGCCATCAAGTCTGAGCTGGACGAAGCAAGGTCGCTGCGTGAAGAGGCGCAATTGCTGTTAGCGTCCTATGAGCGAAAACAGAAAGAAGTGGCGGCGCAGTCGGCCGACATCGTGACCCACGCAAAATCCGAGGCCGAAGCCGCGGCACAACAAGCGCATGTAGCTTTAAATGAATCGATTGCACGGCGTCTGGCGGCGGCGGTCGATCAGATTGCCTCGGCTGAAGTCGCAGCGGTCAAGGAAGTGCAGGATCGGGCCGTGAGCGTGGCCATCGCCGCTGCGCGCGATGTAATCGCAGCCTCGATGTCGGCCAAAGACGGTGGTGCATTGATCGACGATGCTATCGCCGACGTTGCTCAGAAATTGCATTAAGGCATATCGCGTTAAACCGGATTTACCCGAGGCTGCCTGAAATCAATGATTTCAACGTGTTCGATGAAAAGCGATGTGTCAGGTAAAAAGCGACATGCTGTAAAACGCGAAACGTTGTAGGCAGACCCGATAACAAGATATTTAGAAAGCCCCGGCACGGATCGCCGGGGCTTTTGCCATTTTCGCTACCCGACTATCTTCGGGCCCATCTGGCGGGGTGTGGGTAGTTGTTGGTGACGCGTCCGGTTTGTGGCTGGATCAGCAAATGCCCCCAGGGGTCATTCGTCCGGTGAATGCGGATATGTGTCACGTACGGATTTGGTGCGTAGGTTTCGTCGTATGATTGTGTGACTCGGGGCAGCGGCGGCAAGGGCGGGCCGCTGGTCCATGTGTCATAATAGGCAGGCACGCCGTATCCGCCGTTGATGTGAGAGTAATACGCGGCTTCGCCAGCTTGCGCCGCGCCGGTTACCAAAATCAGGCACAAAGCTGCGCCGGTCGATAATTTGATCATGTTTCCACCCAGGTTCGATCCAATAAGAGCAAAAGCGTCTCATTGGTGAACAGAATTGTCAAAGTCATCGAATTTTATGAGTATTTATGGAACAATGTTAGGCGGGCGGGCGTATTGTCATAAAAATTGATACAAAAACTGCTGAAATGCGGGGATACGGCGCCTACGCACGCGAATCAGCCTGGCATTGAATGCTGTGTTTGCAAATTATTGCAGCGGGCGGATGATCAGTTCCACACGGCGGTTTGCGGCGCGGCCTTCGGGGGTAAGGTTGGTGGCCTTTGGTTCGTCTTCGCCGCGGCCAAACGCCCGTTGACGACCAGAAGCCACGCCATTTTCCGTCAAGATCAGCGACACGGACTCGGCGCGGCGTGCGGACAATTCCTGATTAAAACTGGCAGCCCCGACGTTGTCGGTGTGGCCAATTACATCGACGGTGGTGTTGGGAAACTCGTTCAGATTGGAGGAGAGCGCCGCCAGATCGTTGCGCAGGCTGTCGCGCACATAGGACTGGCCGGTGTCAAATGTGATGGCTTCGGGCAGGGTGACGACAAGTTCGCTGCCAGTATTGACGACGCCAACCTGATCTGAATCCAGACTGGCGCGCAGCGCGGCTTCCTGCCGGTCAAGTTCCTGTCCGATGGTGCCGCCGATGGTCGCGCCAATCACCGCGCCCAGGGCGGCGTTGCCGACCGTTTTCTTGCCTGTCTGACTGCCTATGATAGCGCCGAGCGCGCCGCCGATAACCGCGCCATCAAGCGTGCGCCCGCCGGTGCCGGTTGGCTCGCTGCACGCCGCCAGCGTGGTAGCGCAAATGGTCAGGGCAAGAAGGGGTGTGCGTGTGGGCATGACGGCTGCTCCTTTTATGCGGCTCTTTTTTGCGGTGACTTTGGCAAATTTTGCCAACCGATACAACGGGCAGCACCGTGGGCGCGCGCTTTGCGCGAAATCTTGCCTCTATCTACAAAGCAGCCTCATAGCGCGCGCCTTCGCGGGCCAGCATGGCGCGTTTGACCGGCAGGCCCCAGTGATACCCGCCCAGCCCGCCGGTCTTGCGCAGCGCACGGTGGCAGGGGATTAGCCATGCGATCGGATTACGGCCCACGGCGGTACCCACAGCGCGCACGGCTTTGGGGGTGTCGATGTGCGTTGCTATGTCCGAATACGTGGTGACAAATCCGCTGGGCACCTGCAAAAGCGCCTCCCACACCTTGATCTGAAACGGCGCGCCGATCAGAAACAGGCTGGTTTCCCCGGTACCGGCAAGCGCAGCCTGCACCCAATCGTGCAAGGGTTCGGCCCGGTGTTCAAACGTGGCCGCCGGCCAGCGCGCGGTCATGTCGACCAGCGCCGCGTCGCGCCCGGTTTCGGCGCTAAAAGCCATGCCGCAAATGCCACGCGACGTGCCCATGACCAGCGTTTCGCCAAACGGGCTGTTGAACCAACCGTAGAAAATCGTCAAGCCAGCGCCTTTGGCAAGATACTGTCCGGGACTCATGGCCTCCCAGCGCAAAAAAAGATCATGCAGGCGTGAACTGCCCGAAAGGCCGGTGCCGTGGGCTGTGTCAAGCACCGTCGCGCGGTCGCGCAGCATGGCTTTGGCGTGATCAAGCGTGAGATACTGCTGGTAGCGTTTGGGAGACACCCCGGCCCATTGCGAAAAAACCCTCTGGAAATGGGCAGGCGAAAGTCCCGTGGCGCGCGCCACTTCCCCGAGCCCGGGCTGGTCGCCGTGACGAGCGTCGATAAAGGCGATGGCGCGTGCGACCACGTCATAGTGATACGGGCTGTTGGGGCTAAGATGTTCCATAGGATGATAATGGCGCGGCAAAATGGTTTTCGCCACCCGAATCCTGCGCATATTGCTTGGCAATATCTGTTGGCCGTGTCACACAGACCCCATGGTCAAACAGCTTGATTATCATAGTATTTCCGAGATTTTTCGCCGCTTTAAGGCCAGCGAACCCGCGCCGAAAGGCGAGCTTGATCACGTGAACGCCTTCACGTTGGTCGTGGCAGTGGCGCTAAGTGCGCAAGCGACCGATTCCGGCGTGAACAAGGCGACCAGGGCACTGTTCAAAGTGGCGGACACGCCGCAAAAAATGCTCGATCTGGGGCACGACGCAGTGCTGGAACATGTAAAAACCATCGGGTTGTTTCGTAACAAAACCAAGAACGTCATAAAGCTGAGCCAAATTCTGGTGGACGACTATGGCGGTGTCGTGCCGTCATCGCGCGCGGCGCTTGAAAGCCTGCCTGGTGTGGGACGCAAGACAGCGAATGTGGTTTTGAACATGTGGTTCGATCAACCGACGCAAGCGGTGGACACGCATATTTTCCGCTTTGGCAACCGCACCGGCGTGGCCGTGGGCAAAGACGTCGTGGCGGTGGAGCGCGCCATCGAGGATCATGTCCCTGCCGAATATCAACGCCACGCGCACCACTGGATGATCCTGCACGGGCGCTATATCTGCAAGGCGCGCAAACCGGTCTGCGCCAATTGCATCATTTCCGATCTCTGTTTCTCTGAGGACAAGAACCTATGAATAAACGCTATCAGGTCGTAGGCATCGGCAACGCTATGGTGGATATCTTAAGCCACGTCAGCGATGCCTTTCTGGCAGAAAACGATATCGAAAAAGGCATCATGCAACTGGTGAATACCGATCAGGCCTCGGCGCTGTACCGCAAGCTGGGCCCTGCCAAGGAAATTTCCGGCGGGTCGGCGGCCAACACCATTGCCGGGCTGGCTGCGTTGGGCGCACGGACCGCCTATGTCGGTAAAATAAAAGACGATCAACTGGGCGCTATTTTTGCACACGATATTCGCGCACAGGACGCCGTATACGACATGGAATTGGCCCCCGCCGATCACGCTGATGAGACCGGACGTTGTACGGTCATGGTCACACCCGACGGCGAGCGGTCGATGCATACTTATCTGGGTGTGTCAGAACATCTGGGCCCCGATGACATAGATGTCGCCATGATGGCTGATACCGACTGGATTTATCTGGAAGGTTATCGCTTTGACGGACCACTCAGTCACGACGCTTTTGCCAAGGCGATTGCCGCGTGCCGTGGCGCGGGTGGCAAAGTGTCATTAACGTTAAGCGATCCGTTTTGCGTCGAACGACACCGCGACGCGTTTCGCAACATGATCCGCGATCACGTTGATCTGTTATTTTGCAACCACCACGAAATGATGTCGATGTATCAGATGGATGATCTGGACGCGGCGATAGGGGCGGCGGCGCGCGAGTGCGAGACCGTCGTCTGCACAGTTGGCGATCAGGGCGCTTATGCCGTGCAAAACGGCAGGCGCGAACACGCCGAGGCCGTGCCGACCAAAATTGTCGACGCAACCGGTGCCGGTGATCTGTTTGCTTCGGGATTTCTATACGGGCTGACCGGCGGTTTTGATTTACTGAATGCGGCGCAAATGGGGTGCGTCGCAGCGTCCGAGGTGATCAGCCACATAGGTGCGCGCCCCGAGGCTGATCTGCTGGAGGAATTCCGCACACACGGTCTGCTCAAATAATCGGACTGTCACAAATTTCACAAATTCCTGTCTTGCATGTTAACAATCGGGGCACTTACGCTAATATTAGTAAATTTGTGCCTGTTACGTTAACCAGTGTAGCTTATCCGGAGGACATTATGCCCGAACGACATGCCATGGCGATCGCAGTGACGCGTCACGATCCGCTGTCCCGCCCCAATTTTGTGGCGGCGCTCGTCGCTTTGCTGGCATTGATCTACACGCTAAGCGTCCTGCCGGTTTTTGCACAGGACACCATCATCAAATCACACGGCATTTCGACATTTGGCGAGCTTAAGTACGGTGCCGATTTCAAAAACTTTGACTATGTGAATCCCGACGCCCCGAAAGGTGGGACATTTTCGACCGGCGTTTTTGGCACATTCGACAGTTTGACACCCTATATTCTGAAGGGCAATGCAGCGGCGTTGTCCACCATATTTTATGAGACACTGATGGAGGGCACACTTGACGAGCCGGATTCGATGTATGGATTGCTGGCAAAGTCGATTGAATATCCGGAAAGCCGCCAATGGGCGATTTTCAACTTGCGTCCCGAGGCCAGATTTTCCGACGGCTCGGCGCTGACCGCAGATGACGTGGTTTTTTCGTTCAACATCCTGATCGAAAAGGGTTTGCCGGTGTTTCAGGTCACGCTGGCGGACATCGAGACGGTGGAGGCGCTGGACCCGCACAAGGTAAAGTTCACCTTTCGCGATGGTGCCAACACCCGCGAACTGCCCATGACGGCAGCGGGGTTGCCGATATTCTCCAAGGCCTTTTACGAAACCCGCGACTTTGCCGAAAGCACGCTTGAGCCGCCGCTTGGATCCGGGCAGTACGTGCTGGCCAGCGCGGCACCGGGGAAATCGGTGGTTTACCAGCGCCGCGACGATTATTGGGGCAAAGATTTGCCCATCAACGTCGGCCGCAGCAATTTTGATAAAATCCGCATCGAATATTATGCCGATACCACGGCGGCTTTTGAGGGGTTCAAAGGTGGCTCTTATAATTTCCGTCGTGAAAATTTTTCCAAACTCTGGAACACGGCGTATGATTTTCCCGCCATCCAAAAAGGTTTCGTCAAACGCGAGTTGATCCCCGACCAAAACCCATCGGGTGCGCAGGGTTTTTGGTTCAATCTGCGGCGAGATAAATTCAAAGACCCGCGCGTGCGCCGGGCATTGGGTATGGTGTTCAACTTTGAATGGTCCAACGAGGCGCTTTTTTTCGGCAGCTACAGTCGCACCGACAGCTTTTGGGAGAACTCGGCGCTGCAGGCCGAAGGCACCCCGACCGAGGCCGAACTGGCGCTGCTGGAACCCCTGCGCGAAGACCTACCCGACAGCGTGTTTTCGTCACCGGCGTTTACGCCCGTGGTGTCAAAGCCCAAAAAGCTTGACCGCGGGGTCATCCGTGCGGCGGGTAAATTGTTGGACGAGGCGGGCTGGCACGTTGTCGACGGCGTGCGCAAAAACGCCAACGGCGAGACGTTGAACATTGAATTCATCAACGACAGCCCCGCGTTCGAGCGCATTATCAATCCTTATGTCGAAAACCTGAGTCGCCTTGGCGTCGACGCGGTTTTGCGCAATATCGATCCGGCGCAGCAGTCCGAGCGCGAGAAAAACTTTGATTTTGACATCGTGGTGCGGCGTTACTCCATGAGTCTGACGCCCGGCATCGAACTGCGTGGTTATTTTTCGTCCCGCACCGCTGAGTCCAAAGGTTCGCGCAACATCGCGGGCGTGGCAAACCCGGCGATTGACGCATTGATCGAGATCATCGAACAAGCCAAAAGCCGGGAAGAGTTGAATGTCGCGGTCAGCGCGCTTGACCGGGCGCTCCGGGCGATGCACGTCTGGGTGCCGCAGTGGTATAATCCGGCGCACCGAATTGCCTATCTTGATGTGTTCTCACGCCCCGAAACGCCGCCGCCGTTTGCGGTGGGCGAAATGGATATTTGGTGGTACGACGTCGAAAAAGCCGCCCGTCTGAAATCGGTCGGCGCGCTGTGAGCTAAAGGTCAACCGACGCAATGGGCGCCTATATCATCCGACGCATTCTGTTGATGATCCCAACTTTGCTGGGCATCATGATCATCAATTTTGCGCTGGTGCAGTTCGTGCCGGGCGGCCCGATCGAACAAATCCTGTCGCAGCTCGATGAACAAAGTTCGGCGACGGACCGGATCGCGGGGGGTGGCAGCGAGGTTGGCAACTCCAGCAGCGACAGCCAGTATCAGGGCAGCAAGGGCCTGCCCGAAGATTTCATCAAGGATCTGGAAAAGCAATTCGGGTTCGACAAACCTCCGATAGAGCGGTTTTTGCTGATGATGGGCAATTACGTGCGGTTCGATTTTGGCGAAAGCTATTTCAGGTCGATTTCGGTGGTCGATCTGGTGCTGGAGAAAATGCCGGTATCGATCACTTTGGGAATCTGGACGACCCTGCTGGCCTATCTGATCTCGATTCCCATGGGTATTCGCAAGGCAGTCCACGACGGATCAAAGTTTGACACTTGGACCTCTGCGATCATCATCATGGCCTATGCAATTCCGGGGTTTTTGTTCGCGATCCTGCTGCTGGTGGTTTTTGCGGGCGGCTCTTACGTGCAGTGGTTCCCGCTGCGCGGTCTGACGTCCGAAGGGTTTTCTCAAATGGGGTACGCCGCGCAGGCCAGGGACTATCTGTGGCACATCGTGCTGCCGGTTCTGGCCAATACGGTCGCGGCTTTTGCAACATTGACACTGCTGACGAAAAACTCGTTTCTGGATGAGATCAAGAAACAATACGTGGTGACGGCGCGCGCCAAAGGCCTGCCCGAACGCAAAGTGTTTTACGGCCACGTGTTTCGCAATGCCATGTTGATCATCATCGCCGGATTTCCCGGCGCGTTCATTGCAATATTCTTTTCCGGTTCGCTGATTATCGAGATCGTGTTCTCGCTGGACGGTTTAGGGCGGCTTGGCTTTGAAGCGGCGATCAACCGTGATTATCCTGTGCTGTTTGCCACACTTTACGTGTTCGGGATCATGGGGCTCGTGGTCAATCTGATTTCAGATCTCACCTACGTATTCGTCGATCCACGTATCGATTTTGAAAGCCGTGAAACATGAAGCCGCTGTTCAAAGACGGCACGCTTGGCGCGCGGCGCTGGCAGAATTTCAAGTCCAACCGCCGGGCGTTGTGGTCGCTGTGGATATACGGATTATTGTTTTTTATCACCCTGTTCGCCGAAGTTATCGCCAACGACAAACCGCTATTGGTGTCGTATCGAGGCGAAATCCGTGCGCCATTTTTGTTTTTTTACACCGAAACCGATTTTGGCGGTGAATTTGAGACCGAGGCCGAATATCCGGCGCCGGAGGTCCAATGTTTGATCGTTTCCGGCGGGCTGGACGCTTGTTTTGACGATCCCGAAGCGGTGGCGCTTGATGCGCAGGACGGTGCGGTGGCGGGAAAAGAAATAGACCGGGGCTGGATGCTCTGGCCGCCTGTTCCCTATAGTTTCAACACGATCAATTACGACGTGCAGCCCGCGCCCGGTGCGCCCGACGCAAAGCACTGGCTTGGAACCGACGATCAGACGCGCGACGTGGTTGCCCGCATCATTTACGGGTTTCGCATCAGCTCGGTGTTTGCGATTTTTGTGGTCGCGGTCTCGTCGGTCATCGGCATCACGACCGGGGCTGCCATGGGGTATTTCGGCGGCTGGGTCGATCTGGTGTTTCAGCGGCTGGTAGAGATTTGGGGCAATATCCCGTCGCTTTACATTATCATTATCCTGTCGGCCATTTTCACGATGAATTTTCAAATCCTGGCACTGTTGATCGCCCTGTTTAGCTGGACCGCGCTGGTCGGTGTTGTACGAGCCGAATTTCTGCGTGCGCGCAATCTTGAATACACCCGTGCGGCGCGGGCGCTGGGGGTTGGTGATTGGAAAATCATGTTCCGCCATATCCTGCCCAACGCCATGGTGGCGACGCTGACAATGATGCCGTTTTTGATCACCGGCTCGATCGGGTCGCTGGCATCGCTTGATTTTCTGGGGTTCGGATTACCCGCTTCGTACCCGTCACTGGGCGAACTTGCGCTTCAGGCCAAACAGAACCTGCAAGCCCCGTGGCTGGCGTTCGCGGCGTTTCTGACCTTCGCGGTTATGCTGTCGCTGTTGGTGTTTATTTTTGAAGGGGTGCGTGACGCGTTTGACCCCAGAAAGACCTTTCAGTGAGCGACGTGATTTTGAAAATCGACGATCTATCTGTGGCGTTTGGTGCGGGCGAGGCGGTTGTGCGCAATGTCAGTTTCGACATCAACGCGGGTGAAACCGTGGCGCTGGTAGGCGAAAGCGGATCGGGGAAATCGGTGACGGCGCTGTCGACGGTGGGTTTGTTGCCACCAAGCGCAGCTATTTCCGGTGCTGCCACCTATCGTGGTCAGGACATGATCGGGGCCCCCGTCAGGACGTTGCAAAAAGTGCGCGGCAACGACATCAGCTTTATTTTTCAGGAACCCATGACGTCGCTCAATCCGCTACACACGCTGGAAAAGCAAATTGGCGAAAGCATCGCATTGCATCAGGGCCTGTTGGGCAGGGCGGCGCGCCCACGGATCATCGACCTGCTTGACAAGGTCGGTATTCGCGATCCCGCCGACCGCATGACCGATTATCCGCACCAGTTTTCCGGCGGTCAGCGCCAGCGCATCATGATTGCCATGGCTTTGGCCAACGGCCCCGATTTGCTGATCGCGGACGAGCCGACCACGGCAGTCGATGTAACCATTCAGGCACAAATCCTCGACCTGCTCGCCGACATCCAGAAATCCGAGGGCATGGGACTTTTGTTCATTACCCACGATTTGGGGATCGTGCGCAAAATTTCGAACCGCGTGAACGTGATGCAGGGCGGGCAGATCGTTGAGTCGGGACCAACGGCTGATATATTTGCCAATCCACAGCACCCCTATACGCAAAAACTGCTGTCTGCCGAACCGTCGGGGCGGCCTGAACCGGTCGCCAAGGCGGCGACGACGGTCATTAAAACCGAAAACCTGAAAGTCTGGTTTCCAATTAAACGCGGCGTGTTGCGCCGTGTGGCCGGTCACATCAAAGCGGTCAACGACGCCAGCTTTGAAATCCGTGCAGGCGAAACGGTCGGTATCGTCGGCGAGAGCGGCTCGGGCAAGACCACGCTGGCGCTGTCTGTGATGCGTCTGATCGGCTCAGAGGGCCGCATCAGTTTTGTCGGGCGCGACGTGCAGGGCTGGAAAAACCGTCAGTTACAACCGCTGCGTCGCGACATGCAAATGGTGTTTCAGGATCCCTACGGGTCGTTGTCACCACGCCTGACGGTCGAACAGATTATCGCCGAAGGTCTGGGTGTTCACGGGTTGAAGCCCGGGCAAAATGCCCGTGATCTGGTTGCTGAAATAATGCAAGAGGTGGGGCTGGAGCCGGATTCGATGGGGCGCTACCCGCACGAATTTTCCGGGGGCCAGCGCCAGCGGATTGCCATTGCCCGCGCCATGATCCTGCGCCCCAAACTGGTGGTGCTGGACGAGCCGACTTCGGCGCTTGATATGACGGTGCAGGTGCAGATTGTGGATTTGCTGCGCAATTTGCAAAAGAAATACCAATTGGCCTACTTATTCATTAGCCATGATCTCAAGGTGGTGCGGGCGCTGGCACATAAAGTATTGGTTATGAAACTTGGGGACGTCGTTGAACAAGGCGTCGGTGATCAGATTTTCGACGACCCAAAAGACGACTATACCATCAGCCTGATGAACGCGGCGTTTGAAATGACCAGCGCGTAACTGAACTAGGCACCGTCCTTAAGGCCCCAAAGTTTGACAAGAGGCCTTATAAGCGCGCAACCGGGCACAAGCCTTAAGCGCCATCGTTTCATTCAAACCCACGAAATTGGCGCGGTAACCGTCGCTGCGGTGGACGACTTTTCGTAACGCACCGTCCAGCGCGCTGAGGTCCTGCAGCGCTGTGCGCAGTAGAATTTTTTCGGCCTCGGTGCGCGTGGGAAAGGCGCCAAGCGTGATGCCCCAGTGTTTTCCACCCGACGTGGACATGCGGGTCACCACCTGCAGACCGTCGCGCCGCGCGCGGGCTTTGGGCGGATCGTGCAGAGTTATGCTTTCTCCGTCCGGATCATCAAGCGCAATAGCTTCTGCCAGCACTTTGCCGATGTCGGCTTCCAATTTGGCCAGTTCGCTTGGCGATCGGCTGGGGCGGTGATGTGGGCGCGGACTGCGCGCCGGAGTGGTGACAACGGCGGCTGATCGCGTCCGATAGACCGGCAGCGCCGGTTGCAGCGTTGCCACGCGCGTGGGCGACCGTTTGAACCCCATGTCCAGTAATTCTGCCATGCGTGCGTTGCGGTCTGCGGTTGATCGGCCGCCGAAAATCGCGGCGATGATGCGCTTGTCACCGCGCTGCGCGGATCCCACAAGATTAAATCCGGCAGCGCGCGTATAGCCGGTTTTGATGCCGTCGGCCCCCCTGTAAGCCGCAAGAAATTTGCGGTTGGTGTTGCGCACTTCTTTGGTGCCGGCAAACGTCGAGCGGCGCGAAAACAGGTTGTAGTACTGTGGATAGTCGAAAAACAGATGCCGTCCCAGCGTCACCATATCCCGCGCTGTCGATAGATGCCCATTTTCGGTCAGCCCGTGGGCGTTCTTGAACGTGGTGCGGGTCATGCCCATTGCTTTGGCGGTGCGGTTCATACGCCGGGCGAAGGCTGCCTCGGACCCCGATACGGCTTCGGCCAACGCGGTGGCGGCATCATTGGCCGATTTGACCGAGGCCGCGCGGATGAGATATTTCAGCTTTATGAACTGACCAGCGCGCATGCCCAGTTTGCTGGGTGGTTCTGCCGCGGCCTTTTTGGAAATTTTGACTTTGGTCTCCAGGCCAATTTCACCCAGACGAACGGCTTCGAACGTTACATAGAGCGTCATCATTTTGGTCAGCGAAGCGGGGTGCAATCGGGTGTCGGCGTTGCGTGCGTGCAAAACCTGGCCGGTGCGTGCGTCCACAACCAGCGCTGCGTAGGGCGCGGCCTGAACGCCCAGCGCGAATCCAAGGTACATAAGTGCGAACACTGCACCGCGAAGGGCCTGCTGCAACATCGGTTGCTCCGACGATTATCTGCCTCTGGAGAATGCTTTTGCATTTCCCGCTTATTATTGAGTTACGGTTAACACGTTCGAGTCGTTGAGAAAATACTTTATTTTCACAGTGTTGTAGGATTTTCTTGTCCAACGGTGAATCCCATATATTGGGGAACGCGTTGTGATGGACACCAGATATAGCGGCTATGACAGGCCTGTCAAAACGCCAGGCACGCGAATTCCCAGAGTTTGAGCTTTTTGTGTGCAAATTGACAATTGGCCCCATTCCACTTTGCGGTGCGAGGATATATATTTGGGGTTCATCCACCCGAGATGCGGAGATTCAGATTGACCAACGTCGCCCAAATTGTTGCGCAGGACAAACGCCCCGACGAAGATGATTTCGGCGACGGTGACGTTGGTCTGGCCACCAAGACCCGCAGCAAAACCGAACGTCCTCCGCTTTATAAGGTAATGCTGATTAACGACGATTTCACGCCGATGGAATTTGTGGTGTATGTGCTGGAACGGTATTTTGGTATTTCGCATCAGGGTGCCGTTGACATCATGCTCACGGTTCACACCAAAGGTCTGGCGGTCGTTGGCGTATTTTCGTTCGAAATAGCTGAAACCAAAGTGGCGCAGGTGATGGACCTGGCGCGGCGCAATCAGCACCCGCTGCAATGCACCATGGAAAAAGAATAGCGTTTCGGGCACGCAGGCATGGCGGGTTCCCGAATAGCAGCTGCGATTGACGACAACGGACTGGTTTTGCCTCAAGACGGGCAGATCGCGGTTTTCCGTCCCAAAAGCGAAAATGACTATAGCGCGCTGCCACAGAATCGGCTGATCGCGTGTCAAAGTTTCAAACCTGAATACGATTGGTTTGTTCGATCAACAATCGCGACGCAGGCCACTTACGACGGCCCGTTTTCGGCCTGTTTGGTTGACCTGACGCGGTCCAAGGATGAAAGTTTGGGGCTGATCGCGCAGGCCTTTGATCAGGTGGCGGCTGGCGGTCTGATCATAGTCGACGGCGCCAAGAAATCAGGTGCCGACAGCGTGTTGAATCTGTGCAAAAAGCTGTTAACGGTTGCGGGCACGGTTTCAAAATCCCACGGCAAACTGTTTTGGATGATCCGACCGCCCGATATTTCTGGCACGTTAATAGGGTGGCACGAAAAACTGGCACCGCGTCAGCAGGCGCACGGGTTTATTGCCGGACCGGGGATGTTTTCACCTGCGAAAATAGACATGGGATCGCAGTTACTGGCTGGGTGTTTTGCCGGTCAACTGTCCGGTGTAGTTGCCGATTTGGGCGCAGGCTGGGGCTTTCTGTCCGCACAGATTATGCAGCAGCCCAATGTGACCAAAATTGATCTGTTTGAGGCCGAACACGCCGCGCTGGCCGCCGCGCGGCGAAACGTGACCGATCCGCGCGCCCAATTTTTCTGGGAAGACGTGGCCACAATGACGTTTGCGGATCGTTATGATCACGTTGTGTGCAACCCACCATTTCATCAATCGCGGGCCGCCGATCCGGATCTGGGGCGCGCTTTCGTCAAATCCGCAGCGGGCGCGCTGAAACCACGTGGCAATCTTTGGCTGGTGGCCAACCGGCAATTGCCGTATGAAGCGGTTCTGAGCGAATGTTTTTCGCGCGTCGAGGTTCTGGAAGAAAACCGCATGTTCAAAGCGTTTCTGGCCCAAAGGCCAAAGGACTACACCCGGAACACCAAGCGGCCCGTCCGCAGCTGATTTTCCTGAAAAGAACAAACGGGGGACTCTGATGTCTTTCTCAATCGCCGGCAAAACCGCCATCGTCACGGGCGCAGCCAACGGCATCGGATTAGCAGTCGCCCGGCATTTCGTCGATAAAGGTGCGAACGTCATGTTCGCCGATATGGACGAGGAAAAGCTGTTGTCCGAAACCGACGCGATCGCCACTGATGATCACAGCGTGCGATATTTTGCCGGGGACTTGCGCAAAAAGCTGACTCTGGCAAATCTGCTGTCGGCAACGATAGACGAATTTGACCGCGTCGATATTCTGGTAAATGCCGCGCGGCAGGTGTTGCTGTCCGATCCGCTCAAAGCCGACGCCGACGCATTTGAAACACTGCTCCAGCAGAACGTGACCGCCAATTTGCGCCTTAGCCAGCTAATTGCCAAGCGCATGATCAAACAAGGCGAAACCGATGAAAGTGACGATGGCGATATCGGGTCGATTATCAATATTTCTTCGATCGCGTCGCGCCGAACTCAACCCGAGCTATTGTCTTATTCGGTCTCCTGCGCTGCGCTGGACCAGCTGACGCGCTCGCTGGCGGTGGCTCTTGCGGGGCACCGTATTCGCGTGAATGCCGTGGCGCTGGGCTCTGTCATGAGCGCGAGCCTGCGCAACGCGTTAAAAGACGTTGGTCAATCGCGCGATGAAATTGCCAGATGCACGCCGCTTGGGCGTATCGCCGAAGCCAAAGAGGCAGCAGAAGCGGCGCAGTTTCTGGCCTCTGCCGGTTCTGGTTTTGTGACCGGGCAAATCCTGACGGTGGACGGAGGGCGGACGTTGATCGACCCCGCCGACGCGCCCATGCATTAAGGCGAATTGCCCCTGATCCAACCCCATTATTTCGCAAAACGCTTTGTGGCGTCTGGAATATCATTCGGAACAGGTACCGGGGTCAGAGCCAGATCAAAAGCAAATCACTGTAGATCGCTACGAAGGCGCAGGCAACAATCCAGCCGGTATTAACTTTCGGACTCAACGTCCTCGTCGTTGGCAGGCAAGTTGAAAAGACTGTCCGCATCCACAACGGCATCGTCACTCCCTTGATCGTCGCGACCACCACCGTCACCAAGCGAAAAGTTTTCAAGCCCCGTCATGCTGGACGGAATTTTCGGCTCTGAGTCGGTCTGCAGCGACTGTTCGGTCGAAACCAGCTTGATGCGTTCTTCGTCGGTCATGACCGGGGCATCTTTGGCCAATTTTGCCGCCGCTTTGGCCACAGCGGCGTCAAGTTCGATCTGTTTGCACATCCCAAGCGCTACGGGGTCGACAGGTTGAATGTTGTTCATGTTCCAGTGGCTGCGTTCGCGAATCGACTGAATCGTCGGTTTGGTCGTGCCCACGAGTTTCGAAATTTGACTGTCGAGCAGTTCCGGATGGAATTTAACCAGCCAGGCGATGGCGCTGGGGCGGTCCTGGCGCTTGGATAGCGGCGTGTAACGCGGTCCCTTGCGTTTTAGTTCCCCTTCGGCGGCGGCATTGAACTTGAGCTCGAGCTTGTGACCCGGGTCATCCTGTGCGGCCTCAATTTCCGCTATATCCAGCTGATTGTTGGCAATCGGGTCAAAGCCCTTGATTCCAATGGCGACTTCACCGTCGGCAATGCCGTTGACTTCGAGTTCGTGAAGCCCGCAGAAATCGGCGATCTGCTTAAAGGACATTGTGGTGTTATCAACCAGCCAGACGGCGGTGGCTTTCGCCATAAGGGGCAGGGCCATGTGGAAACCTTTCTGTTCAAACAAATCTTTCCCGCGCCGTGAAATCGGGTTGGCCGGTGCGACCGTGAATTTCCGTTTTCGAGGGGATCGTGATGGTGTATATAGACACAACCGCGCGCATTGAAAAGGGGGATTTATGCTGCGTTTGACGGCATCAGTTCTGCTGGCGGTGCTGTGGCTCGGCCACACCGTGGCCGATGTACGCCTGAGCGGTGATTTTGATTATTACGTACTGGCGCTGAGTTGGTCGCCCAGCTGGTGCGCGGCGCAGGCCGACGGGCAGGGTGGGGCTCAATGCGACGAAGGTAATGAATACGGATTTATACTGCACGGGCTGTGGCCGCAATACGAGGACGGCTGGCCGCAGTATTGTGACAGCAGGTTCAAAACCCCCGACATCGCCGCGCTGCGCGCCATGATACCGGTTTCAGGGTCAAAGCGTTTGGCCCTGCACGCGTGGGAAAAACATGGCCGGTGTACGGGAATGGACGCGGCAACATACTTCGCGCTGTCGCGTTTTGCTTATTCGGCGGTGAAACGTCCGCCGGTATTTCGGCGGTTGCTGCGATCCATTGAGCTTTCGGCACCGGAAGTCGAAAACGCTTTTTTGGACAGCAATCCAAATTTGACAGCGCAAAGCGTGACCGTCACCTGCAGGAATGAATATTTTCAGGACGTACGGATTTGTCTGAACAAGGACATGCAGCCGCGAGCCTGCGGGCAGAAAGTCGCGCGCGATTGTCGGGCTGACGTGACGTTTCCCGCCATGCGTTAAACGTTGCGGGATGCGCGCGCGCAGGTTAATGGGGCGTGATCCACTTAACTTGACGGCTATCAAGGTTACGCGCCATGCAACACCGATCTGAACTTTTAATGCCAGCTGGCAACCTGCGCAAACTAAAGATGGCTGTGCTATATGGGGCCGATGCGGTATATTTGGGCACGCCGGATTTATCACTGCGCACCAAGTCGGCTTTTACACTGGAAGACGTGGTCGAAGGCGTGGAATTTTGCCACGCACACGGGCGGCGCGCTTACCTGACGCTGAACCTGTTTTCGCACAACAAAGACATCCCCAAATTGGCGGAATATATCGATACGGTGCGCAAGGTGCAGCCTGACGGGTTGATCATCGCTGATCCCGGCGTGTTTCAATACGTAAAGGAACGCGCACCGGATTTGCCGCTGCATATTTCTACCCAAAGCAATATCTGTTCGTGGCTGTCGGTAAAGTTCTGGCAAGATCAGGGTGCCGAATTGGTGGTTCTGGCCCGTGAAGTGTCTTTTGAAGAACTGACCGAAATCAGGCACGAATGTCCGGATATCAAGCTTGAGGCTTTCGTGCACGGCGCCATGTGCATGACCTATTCGGGGCGTTGTCTGCTGTCGAATTTCATGTCCGAACGCGGCGCCAATCAGGGCAACTGCGCCAATGCCTGTCGCTGGAATTATACGTTTCACCTGCGGCTCAAGGACGGCACCGTGCAGGACTTGCAGATCGACGAAAGCAATTACGATATGTTCGAATTTCTTTTGCAGGAGGGCTGTCGCCCGGGCGAGTTTTTGCCAATCGAGGAAGACGGGCGCGGCTCTTATATCCTTAACTCCAAAGACCTGTGCCTGATGCCCAAACTGAATGACTATCTGGCGCTGGGCGTCGACAGCCTGAAGGTCGAGGGGCGCGGCAAGTCGGAATATTATTGCGCGATTGTGGCGCGCGCCTACCGCATGGCGATTGACGATTATTACGCCGACCCGGAAGGCTGGGATCCACGGTTCTATATGCGCGAATTGGAAACCGTAGGAAATCGCGGCTATACGCTGGCGTTTCATGAGGGGCGGTTAACGAACTATGCGCATAATTATGAACAGACCGAAGCCTTGGCGGCGTGGGAGTACGCTGGCGTAATTTCCCAAGTGACCGAGGATGCCTTTCTGGTCGAGGTGAAGAACAAGCTGGAGGCCGGCGAAGTGCTGGAGTTCGTATCGCCCGCGTCGCGCGAAACCCTGCTGTTACGGGTCTATGATTTTGAAAAAGCCGACAGCGGTGATCGGGTAGAGGTCGTGAACGGTGGCACACAAACCACGATCCGACTGCCGTTTTCGCTGTTTGATCAAGAGGACCAGGCAACGCTTGGGGTGCGTTATCCGGCGTATTCGGTTTTGCGCAAAGAGCGCGCGCTTACGACCGAGCAGTGGAACCGCGCCAGGTTTGACAAGTTGACGCAAGGGCTGGAAATTACTGCGCGCGAGAACGAAGCCGCCTACAACCGGCGGCGCGACGATCTGGCGGACGCGGTGGCCGAGGGGGCCAAGGGGCGCAAACCCCGTACCAGCCGTCTGGGGGTCGAAGGGTGCTGTGGCAAGGGCTGCAATGGGTGTCTGGTGTTCTGGAATGACCCGATGTACGGGCGTGCGCGCGATGTTTTAGCAGCGCGCGCGCACGGTGCGCAACTGACGCGCGGTGAGGCACGCGCGCTGAAATTACCGGCGGCCGAGTGAACGTTTACTGCCGGATTTGGATATTTGTGACCAATAAGAAATGGTAATTCGGTGTTTATGTGTCCACCGTCAGGATGATTTTCCCGATGTGATCCGGGGTCTCGATGCGGTGGTGCGCTTTGGCGGCCTCTGCCAGCGGGAAACTGGAATCCATGACCGGCGCGATGACGCCATTGTCCAACAGTGGCCAGACTTTGTCTCGCAAGTCCTGCGCTATGCGTGCTTTGGCCATGTCCGATTGTGGGCGCAGTGTGGACCCGGTGACAGTCAGACGCTTGACCATGATCTGAGCGAAGTTGAGTTCGGCCTTTGGCCCGCCAAGAAATGCGATCATCACCAGCCGACCGTCCAGCGCTAAAGCATTGATGTTGCGGGGGATATAGTCACCTCCGACCATGTCGAGGATCACATCCGCGCCGCGCCCGTCGGTGGCGCTTTGCACGGCTTTGACAAAATCGTCCGCCTTGTAGTTCACCGCCAGTTCAGCGCCAAGGTTCAGGCATTTCGCGCATTTTTCGTCCGATCCGGCGGTGGCAAAGACGCGCGCACCTAAGGCGCGGGCCAATTGAATCGCGGTGGTGCCGATGCCCGACGTGCCGCCGTGGATCAAAAGACTTTCGCCGGCCTTCAGCTTCGCGCGCATGAACAGGTTGCTGTAAACGGTAAAAAATGTCTCGCACAAACCGGCTGCGGCCACCATGTCCATACCTTTTGGCACTGACAGCGCGTGGTCCTGATGTGTGGTAACGAACTCTGCATAGCCGCCGCCGGGCAGCAGCGCACAGACCTTGTCGCCGACCTGCCAGCGGGTCACGCCTTCGCCTGTTGCAACCACGGTACCCGAACATTCAAGCCCGGGCAGATCCGAGGCACCCGGCGGCGGGGCGTAGGCCCCGGCGCGCTGCAACGCGTCGGGGCGGTTCACCCCGGCGGCGGCGACTTTGATCAGAATTTGATCGACACCGGTTGTAGGCACCGGGCGTTGCGTCGGATTCAGAGCTTCAGGACCACCGGGAGAGGTGATCTCGATTGCCTGCATTTCAGAGGGTAACGTCATGGTTGGCTCTCGGTCATTTATGGGCGACATGCCCAGGAAGGTCGCTTTGATAGCGTGGCTTGGGGGCGCTGATGTTTTGAAAAACGCGCCCGGGGCCCTTCATAAAACCCTGAAACAGTTGATTGTCTTTTACGCGCGCTTTGAAGGTTTCGAACGCCATGACGTCGGCAATGCGCCGGTCCAGAAAAGCCCATGTTGCCTGGTGGTCCGGGGTTTCGTCGCCAAGCCAATAAAGCGTGGTCGCGCTGTAAACCGCCCCGAGCGTCAGGCGCTTGCTGTACCAGTTGATGTCGCTGGACGTGTCGCCAAGACAGTTCCAGATGGCGTCAGCGGTATCCCAGACCGCCCGGGCTCCGTCACTCGCGTGGCTGGGCAGGGCAAAGAACACCACGCCTTTGCGCACCGATTCCTTGTCGTCAGCAGCGATGGTCAGCCGGATTTTGACGGCCAACGCGATGCGGTCGCGGTAGCGCAGGTTCGTAGCGTCGCCGTTGGCGATTACATGCGCCATCGCCGCGTCGCCCTGACGATGAAAATACAGCGCCAGATCAACGGGCCCACGCGCAAACGCGACGCGGGCAAGTGCTATGTCGATCCCGGCGTCTTTGACGCCGGCCTCCAGCGCCGTGCGGCTCCAGCCGTCAAACGGAACGTGAATAAGTGCCGCCGTCAGGATTTTCTTGCGCGCGTGTTCCAGATGGTCGGTTTCTGATTTCCGTTTCTTTTGCATCGCTGACCTTTGCGTGATTCTGGTGGTAGACAATTGATTCCCCCCTTGCTATAGGGGCGCGTCCTGCAATTCCTGAAACTTTTACTTAGAAAGGTGGTGACACCACATGCAGGTACAGGTTCGCGACAACAATGTCGATCAGGCGCTTCGTGCGCTGAAGAAAAAACTGCAGCGCGAAGGCGTATTTCGTGAAATGAAGCTTCGGCAGCATTACGAAAAGCCCAGCGTCAAAAAGGCCCGTGAAAAGGCCGAAGCCGTTCGCCGTGCGCGCAAGCTTGCCCGTAAAAAGGCCCAGCGCGAAGGGTTGATATAAAGCGTTTCGCGTTTTTTCGAACTCGTCCAACACCGTCAGAAATCGAAGATTTCAACGCGTTAGGTGATTTGATTGTCTTAAATCGAGCGCGATATATTGCACAGTGATCGATTGTGAATTTGGCTGATGTCCGCATTGGCCGCCAATAACCCCCGCGATTCGTTTCGGGGGTTTTTGTTTTGGCGGTTGTCAGTTTTTCCCTACGTCGTCCTGATATATCCGGCGCGTGGTGACGCCGGACAACCGGGCAAACGCTTTCATGGTTTTGACCGGATAAAACGACGTCGGAAAATTCCCAAGACCTGGGATACTGGCAATGATCTGAGAAGAATTAACCGAACAAAATCCGCTGGCAGATGCGCCATGATTCTTGGCGGTCCTCAGAACAATTTCGGCGTCTTTCGCCGACAGGTTTTTGGTTTGCATTACCACGTGAAAATCGCTGCGCGCATGATAGTTCAGATAAAGATTCAACATGTCGGGCGTGATGCCGTGCAGGATGTCAGCACGCTCGGGGGCCGCGATATTGTAAAAAGATCCGGCGGGGTCGTAGATCAGACGTTCGGACGCGTTGACGACCAAGGCCGTATGGCCGCCGGAACCGCTTTTGTTGTTGATCACCGTGAGCAACGTGATCGACGGTGTGCCGCCATGAAAATAAGTGGCTTTTTGAACGCGTTCGTCCGAAGCCCAGGGTAATTTTGAACCACAGGCAGTTAGGAAAATCAGTAGCGACAGAGCCAATAAGGTTTTGATGTTGGGCATACGCGTCTCCGGCAATGGTTCGCTAACTTGGGTGCAAATTGAACTTAGTCGTACTCAAATATCTTTTCGGTGGTGACGTTGGGTAGCCTGGCAAATGCCTTCATGGCCTTTTTGGGAAAAAACGACGCGGGAATCGATTCAAATCCGGGAACGCCCCTGAGAACATGCGTGACCGCGTTGGCGCAAAAGGCCGAGGCAACCGCACCGTTGTTCTTTGAACTCATCAGCGCCAGCTCGGCCACTTCGGGTGAAACTATTTTGGTTTGAACCACCACGTGCCACGCGGTACGGGCGTGAAATCCGTTGTAAAGATCCAAAACCCCCGGGGTAATCCCGTAGACAAAATCGTTGCGCTCGGGCGCATAGCGGCTGTGCCAGTTTCCGGCGGGGTCAAATATGACCCGTTGCGAGCCGTTAATCATTAGCGCCGAATGCCCGCCTTCGCCGGTGTTGTTATTGATGACGGTGATCAGGGTGATCGACGGCGGGGCATCGTGGACGTAGGCGGCTTTGGCCACGGCATCGTCAGGCGCCCAGACCGATTCTGCGCATGCCGTCGTAAGGCTCAGCAGTGACAATAGCAGATATAGTTTTACTCGTTTCATCAAAGTTCACTCGCGATCAAAAAATCAGGCAGCGTTATTCGCCACGCCGAATGGTCCACGATTTTATGTAAGGTGCAAGAGCCCGACGGGCGACTTTGCGCAGATGTTGCTAATGCGACGCGTCCAATACAGGCTTACACACGAAAGTGAATTTTCGAAAGCGGTTGAACCGAAGTTAGCCGTTTACAATGGCCAGAAACAACAGAACACCGATACAGAACATGGCCACGCGGGCGGACCATTTAGCAAAGCCCGCAAAGGTCTTTTCCTGAACGCTGGTATCCATTGATCCGTGAACGTATTTGGCCATGGGGCTCTCCGCAAAATATATGGCGATCGACGACCGTTTAACCCTGTGCTGTCAATCTTGTCACTGCGTCTCTGCGTCCCATGCGATGTTAGCTGTCTTGGGAAACAGCCATTTTCGAGGCCAGCTGAAAACCGATTCGCACGGGATCGACGTCTTTTTGCGGTTTGGGCGCCGCGCGCAGCATCACGTTAAGCTGTGAAACGTGCTGGATCAATTGGGTGCGCGAACCGGCATTGTCGGTACCATAAAATGTGATGAGATCAGGCGCAAAGAATCCGATGCCCTGAATGCGCATGATTCCCGCGTCGCTGCCGGCAAATCCCATCGCTACTTCGTGGTCGCCGTCAAGTTGCTCCTCAAAGTTCTGAATATAAAGCACCAGTCGTTCGTACGCCCATTCCGCCGGTGATTTTTGCCCAAGCGGTTTTTCGGTAACGGCACTTGGCAACGGTATCTGCTCTGCAGTTCGCGGCGAATCGGGGTCGGCATGCAATACGCGCGCTTCGGGCAATGCTGCGGCCTCATAGGCCTCTGCGGTGGTTTTGATTTGATCCCCCACTTCAATTCGCCCGGTGTATCTGCCAGAGCCAGGCCCCGTCGTCGCGTGTAGTGCGGGTCAGTTTTCCCATGCGATACAAATGGTTTACATGCGCAACCGCCTCGACAAGCGCCAGCCCGTATTCGCCGTCGCCAATAGAACGCTTAAACAAAGTGGCAAAGCACTCTACCGCGGTTCGGGGCTGCTCTAGGAATTTTTCCAAGCGTGTCAGCGCTCCGTGGTGGTTGTCGATCAACTGGTTCAAGCGAACTGGCAATCCGGTGAAAGGCTTATTATGGCCGGGCAATACCAAATGATCGGACTGCGCCAACTGAAGCAGGCGCTCGCAGGACTCAAGCCAGTCGCCAACAGGATCAGCGTCGGGTTCGGTAGCATAAACGCCAAGATTTGACGAAATGGACGGCAGAATCTGATCTCCGGCGATCACCAGGGGCGCGTCCCGACACCAGAAAGTCGCGTGTTCGGGGGCGTGGCCGTTGCCGATATGCACATCCCATAGCCGGCCACCAATTTCTATCGTGTCGTTTTGCTGGATGCGCCGATAGCCCAGCGGCATGGGGTCAACAACGTCGGCAAAATTGAAGGGCGTTTCAACCTCGCGGCGCGCGTAGGTGTCCGCGTCCATCCCGGCGCGCCGGTAATGCAAAAGCGTTTCAGGCGCAGGGGCCGCGTGACGGTCAAGCGTTAACATGCGGGCAAACAACCATGCGGTGCGCGTTGTCCAGAGATCGGCCCCGAATTCGCTTTGAAACCATCCGGCCAGACCTATATGGTCGGGGTGGTGGTGCGTGACGATTACGCGGTGAACTGGTTTCCCCTGTAACGGCCCGGCGAATATGTCCTGCCAGATTTTCTTGGTTTTACCGGTGGCGAAACCCGTGTCGATGATCGTCCAGCCTTTGTCTTCGCGCAGGGCGTAGATGTTGACGTGATCCAGTTTCATCGGCAACGGCAGGCGAAACCATAGAATTCCGTCGGCCACTTCAATCGCTTCTCCGGCGGCTGGTGGCGCCGCGTAGGGGTAACGAATTTTATTAACGACAGCGTCCACGATCTAGCCCGCCAATTCATCGGGGGACAGGGCGTAAAGCGACGATGTGCCTTCACGTGCCGCTGACACCAGCGCGTCATAATGCGAAAGCGTCTGGCGGATAAAGAATCGCGCCAGTTTGGTGCGGGGCCCCGCGCCACCCTCGGCCAATGCCGCTTTCAACAGAAAATGACCACCCAACGTCAGTGCAAAGGCCCGCAAATAGGGCATGGCACCGGCAAAGCGCTCGTTCATATCGCTCTGGCCCAGCATCCAGTGCGTTGTAGCCAGCATGGCGGTCTCGGCGGCAGACAGAAACGCCGCAAGGTCCGGCAAACTTTCCTCGGCTCTGGCGGCGGTTTCGCTGACCTCGGCAAGTAACGCAAACGCCGCCGCACCGTCGTCCATCAGTTTGCGCGACACCAGATCCATGGCCTGAATGCCATTGGTGCCCTCGTAAATTGCGGTGACGCGTACATCGCGCAGATATTGCGCCGCGCCCGATTCCTCGATGACGCCCATACCCCCGAATACCTGAATGCCCGCGTTTGACACTTCGATCCCGGTGTCGGTGCAAAAGGTCTTGGCGATGGGGGTCAGAAACGCGCAGCGCGCGGCCCAGTTTTCGTCGCTGCCAGCACGGGCCAAATCACCCGCGACGGCGGTCGCATAACAAATGGCACGTGCAGCGGCGGTTTGGGACTTCATCCCCATCAGCATGCGGCGTACATCGGCGTGTTCGGAAATCGGGCTGTCGCCGCCCGGTGTTTTGCCCTGCTTGCGTTCTGTCGCGAAATTCACCGCGTGCTGAAAGGCGGCCTCGGCCACACCAAGCCCTTCGGCAGCAACGCCAAGGCGGGCGTTGTTCATCATCGTGAACATGGCGGCCATACCTTTGTGCGGCGCACCGATCAGCCAGCCGGTGGCCCCGGCGTAGTCCATTACCGCAGTCGGAGAGCCGTGCAGTCCCAGTTTGTGTTCGAGCGAAACAACGCTCAGACTGTTGGCCTTGCCCGGCTCGCCCTGTTGGTCAGGAATAAACTTGGGAACGAGAAACAGCGATATGCCCTTGGTGCCGGGCGCGCTGTCGGGCAGACGCGCCAGCACAAGATGGCAGACGTTTTGGGCAAAATCATTATCACCCCAGCTGATGAATATCTTTTGGCCGGTAACGGCATAGGTGCCGTCGCCGTTGTCCTTAGCCGAGGTGCGCAAGGCCCCCACGTCTGAACCGGCTTGCGGTTCGGTCAGGTTCATGGTGCCGCACCATTGACCGGTTATTAGTTTGGGAATGTAGGTCGCTTTGATCGCGTCGGACGCGTGATGGCGCAGGGCCTCGATCTGGCCTTGCGTCATCAACGGGTTCAGCGACAGCGACAGGCAGGCGCTGCTCATCATTTCGCCCACCGCCGTGGTCAGCGTTTGCGGCAGACCCATGCCACCCAGTTCGGTTGGCGCAGACATACCAATCCAGCCCCCTTCGGCGATGGCCCGGTAGCCCTGCGTGAAACCGGGCGGTGTACGCACCACACCGTTTTCCAGCACCGCCGGATGTTGATCGCCGCTGGTTTGCAGCGGAGCCAGCACGTTCTCGGCCATTTTTGCGGCTTCGGTCAGGATCGAGTTAACTGTATCGGGCGTCGAATCTGCAAAAAGCTCCGTCTCCGCCAGTTGATCGCCGCCCACCACGTTGTGAAACAGAAATTCAAGCTCGGCTATCGGGGCGCGGTAGGACATGTGGCGGCTCCTTGGCGGCGTGGCTTTGCATCGGCGCGCACATTTGGCTATGTGGGCGCTTGAACGTAGGCAGGCTAGTGGTCTGCGCCATCCTTAACAATCAGAACGCCGCGTCACAATGGACCCTTTGAACACGATAATGTTGCAAGACAACGCTATGGGCGTGCGTGCCGCCGCCGATATGTTGCGGCGCGGCGGACTGGTCGCTTTTCCGACCGAAACGGTCTACGGCCTTGGAGCAGATGCGGCCAATGCTGTAGCGGTGGCAGCGATTTACGCGGCCAAATCGCGACCCACATTAAATCCGCTGATTATTCATGTGGCTGATTTGTCGGCAGCACAGCAGTACGGTGTTTTTGACGACATATCTTTGAAACTTGCCGCAGCGTTTTGGCCCGGGCCATTAAGTCTGGTGGTGCCCTTGCGCGGCGATTCCGGATTGGCACCCGCGGTAAGTGCCGGGGCCGACACCGTGGCCATTCGCGTGCCCGCCAATCCGGTGGCGCAGGCATTGCTGAAAAGTTTTGACAGCGCGTTGGCGGCACCGTCGGCGAACATGTCGGGGCAGGTCAGTCCCACCTGCGCGGCGCATGTAATGCAGGGATTGTCGGGTCGGATCGACGCGGTTCTGGATGGTGGCAACTGTATCGTGGGACTTGAATCGACGATAGTGCGCGCCACACCAAATGGCGTTGCCTTGTTGCGGGCAGGCGGGGCAAGCGTTGAAGATATCGCTGCGGTGACGGGCGCGGATCTTGGCGCTGCCACGCCGGAAAAAACGCGACGTTCACCGGGGTTGATGGCGTCGCACTATGCCCCGCGTATGGCGGTACATTTGAACGTAAAAAGGCCGCGCGACGGTCACCTGTGGCTGGGGTTCGGGCCACATTGCGAGAACGCCGATCTAAATTTGTCGCCCGAAGGGAACCTGTCTGAAGCCGCCGCTAATCTGTTTGCATATTTGCGAATTCTGGATGCAAAAGCAGGTAAAACTGCGATCGACGTGGCGCCTATCCCCGTGTCGGGCCTTGGTCTGGCGATTGCTGATCGACTACGTCGCGCCGCCGCGCCACGTCCCTAAAACGGTGATTCAGGGTAAATGACATTTGCCAGATATAACCCCTGCGCCGGGCAAACAGGCCCGCAGGCAGCGCGGTCGCGCGCCAGCAGCGCGGTCTTCATGTCGTCGGGCTCCCAGCTATGTGCACCCACGCGCTCCAGTGATCCGATAAAACTGCGCACCTGATTGTGCAGAAAGCTGCGGGCGCGGACGTCAAAGCGGAATTCTGTACCATTGCCCAAATCAATCTCTTCAATCGTCAGGGCACTGAGCGTTTTCACCGGGCTTTGCGCCTGACAATGGGTCGATCTGAATGTGGTGAAATCGTGCTTGCCGATCAAATGCGCGGCGGCGGTACGCATCGCGTCTGTATCCAGCCCATGCGATATGCGCCACACCAACCCTTTGTCGTGCACCAGCGGCGCGCGGCGTGATTGCAGGCGATAGACATAATGACGCGCACGTGCCGAATGGCGGGCGTCAAAATCCTCCCCAACCCCGGCCGCAGAGATCACGGCGACCGGCAAGGGTTTCAGGTGGTAATTTACGGCCTCGGACAACCGAAACGGCGTCCAGTCTTTGGCCAGATCCACATGTGCAACCTGCCCCGTGGCATGCACGCCGGTGTCTGTGCGTCCCGCGCCTGACACGGTAATGTCGCCGCTTTCTATTTTGCCCAACGCCGCTTCAAGCGCCGCCTGGACGCTCGGCAGCCCCTTTTGGCGCTGCCAGCCGCAAAACGGCGCGCCGTTATATTCGATTTTCAGGGCAAAGCGGGGCATGGCGCTGCCCTAGCCTGCGCTGCGGGTTTTGCCAAGCCCTGCGGGAAACGCAGACTGGACCTTGGTTCGGCCCGCGCGTATAAGCGCGCGCATGGATCCACGTCTTGGCATTATCACGCGAATTATTGACCCGGCGCTCTGACTGTTCAGGCTGCCGGGCAAAGGTGCATGACGTTGTCGCGCCGCCCCAAAAAACCATTTGAACACGACGACGGAGACGCCAAATGAGCGCCGAGACACCCGACTATAGAAACACGATCAACCTGCCCGAAACAGACTTTCCCATGCGCGCGGGTCTGCCAAAACGCGAGCCCGAATGGCTGGAGCGTTGGGCGCGCATCGGGATTTATGATCGTCTGCGCGCCACCGCCGACCGCACGCCGTTCATCCTGCACGACGGCCCGCCCTACGCCAACGGGCATCTGCACATTGGTCACGCGCTGAATAAAATTCTCAAAGACATGGTGGTACGCAGCCAGCAGATGATGGGCAAAGATTCGCGCTATGTCCCCGGCTGGGACTGCCACGGATTGCCGATTGAATGGAAAATCGAGGAACAATACCGCGCGCGGGGCAAGAATAAGGATGACGTTCCCGTCAACGAACTGCGCGGCGAGTGCCGCAAATTCGCCGAAGAATGGGTCGATATCCAACGCGAGGAATTCAAACGTCTTGGCGTGACGGGCGCGTGGGACAAGCCCTATAAAACCATGGATTTCGAAAGCGAGGCGGTGATCGCCGAGGAGTTCATGAAGTTCGTGATGAACGGGTCGCTGTATCGCGGTTCAAAGCCGGTGATGTGGAGCCCCGTCGAAAAAACCGCGCTGGCCGAGGCCGAGATCGAATATCACGACCATAAAAGCCATACGATCTGGGTGAAGTTTCCGGTGGTTCATGTAGCTGACGAGTCGGATTCGCACATTGTGGGCAAAAATGAAAGCCAAGCGTCCGTCGTCATCTGGACGACGACCCCCTGGACCATCCCGCAAAATCGCGCCGTTTGTTATCATCCCGATATCGACTACGGCCTTTTTCGCGTCACAAAGGTCGAAGGCGAAAGCTGGCTGAAGGAGGGCGAAACATTTCTAATGGCCAAATCGCTTGCGCCCGCGTCCTTCAAACAGGCGCGGCTGGAGCCGGACGCTTACGAGCTGGTGCGTGATGTAAGCGCCGATGAGCTCAGTGGCATGACCCTTGCACACCCGCTGCGCGCCGCAGACGGGGCAAACGGCGAGTGGGATTACGACGTGCCGATGCTGCCCGGTGATCACGTCACCGAAGAAGCTGGCACAGGTTTCGTGCACACCGCCCCCAGCCACGGGGCCGATGACTATGTCATCGGGCAAAAACACAACCTGCCGATGACCCATAATATTCTGGAGGACAGTTCGTTCCGGGCGGACCTTCCTTTCTTTGGCGGAGCCGTTATCTTTGACCACAAAGGCAAAGAAAAGGACGCCAACAAACGCGTGATTGACAAGCTGGTCGAGGTTGGCGGCCTGATCGCCCGTGGGCGCGTCACACACAGCTATCCTCATAGCTGGCGCTCCAAAGCGCCGGTGATTTTCCGTAACACGCCGCAGTGGTTCGTGGCGATTGATCAAAACCTGAACGACGGCCTGGACAGCTTTGGGACCACCATTCGCGCCCGCGCGCTGACAGAGATTGACAACGTTAAATGGACCCCGGCCACAGGGCGCAACCGCCTGCACGCGATGATCGAAACCCGCCCTGACTGGGTGATGTCGCGCCAGCGCGCGTGGGGTGTGCCGCTGTCGTGTTTTATCAAAGACGCAGGCGACGGGCAGGTTGAAATTCTGCGCGACAATGCGGTGAACGCGCGAATTGCGACGGCTTTTCGCGAAAGTGGTGCCGATGCATGGTACGCGGACGGTGCCAAGGAACGCTTTCTTGACGGGCTTTATGACCCGCGTGAGTGGACCAAGGTCGATGATATTCTGGACGTGTGGTTTGATAGCGGCTCCACGCATGCGTTCGTTCTGCGCGACCGCGACGACGGCACGCCCGATGGCATTGCCGATCTTTATCTTGAGGGCACCGACCAGCATCGCGGCTGGTTTCATTCCAGCCTTTTGCAATCTTGCGGCACCAATGGCCGCGCACCGTATAGGGGCGTGCTGACCCACGGGTTTACGCTGGATGAAAAGGGCATGAAAATGTCCAAATCGCTGGGCAACACCATTGTGCCCGACCAGGTCACCAAACAATACGGTGCCGATATTCTGCGGCTGTGGGTGGCGCAGGTTGATTTCACCAACGATCAACGGATCGGGCCTGAAATTCTGAAAGGCGTGGCCGACAGTTACCGGCGCTTGCGCAACACTATGCGCTTTATGCTTGGCAACCTGAACGGGTTTTCCGAAAGCGAGCGCGTGGACGCTGCGCACATGCCCGAGCTGGAACGCTGGGTGCTGCACCGCCTGTACAAGCTTGATCAGGTTGTCCGCGCGGGCTATGATAAATACGACTTCCAAGGCGTGTTTCAGGCGCTGTTTCAGTTTTGCACCGGTGATCTTAGCGCGTATTATTTTGATATCCGCAAGGATGCGTTGTATTGTGACGCCGCCGACAGTCTTGCGCGGCGTTCTGCACGCAGCGTTCTGGATATTCTGTTTCACCATCTGACAACGTGGCTGGCCCCTATCCTTGTGTTTACCATGGAAGACGTGTGGCTTCAGAGAAAAGCAGGCGACGACGACTCGGTGCATCTGGTGGATTTTCCGCTTACGCCAGTGGCGTGGCGTGATGATGCGCTGGCAGCCAAGTGGGCCGAAGTGCGCCGCGTGCGCCGCGTGGTTACAGGGGCCATTGAAATTCAGCGTCAGGACAAAGTGATCGGCGCGTCGCTTGAAGCCGCGCCGGTGGTGACCGTCGCCAGCAAAGACACGCGTGACATTCTTCAGAGCGTGGATTTTGCGGACATCTGCATCACGTCGGATATCGTGCTGACCAATGATCCCTTGCTGGACGGTGCTTTTCGCCTGCCGGAAACCGACGGCGTTGGTGTGGTGTTCGAAAAAGCCGCCGGGGAAAAATGCGCGCGCTGCTGGAAAGTCCTTGGCGACGTGGGCACGCATACCCACCCCGCCACCTGCAAACGCTGCGACGAGGCGCTGTCTTAGGCGACAAACCTATGCAAAGATCGCTGCAAACGCCGGTCGGCCAACTGATTGTCTCGCAAGACGGCGAACACATCTGCGGGCTCAGATGGGGGCGTCGGCAATTTGACGACCGCACGCCTTTGCTGGATGAGGCGGCCGCGCAGATCACTGCCTATTTTGACAGCCGATTGCAGCGGTTCAACCTGCCGATGGCGGCCCAAACCAGCCCGCTGGTGCATTTGGTTCTGGAGGCATTGTTTGCTATTCGATACGGTGAAACAACGACTTACGGTGACGTGGCCAAGCGCGTCGAGGCCCCCGCGCAGGCGGTGGGGCAGGCGCTTGGCGCGAATCCGTTACCAATTCTGATCCCCTGCCACCGTGTCCTTGGGTCAGATAGTCTGGGAGGTTTTTCAGGTGGTTTGGGTATCGAGACCAAAGTCTGGCTTTTGCGCCACGAAGGTGCCGCGGGGCTGTTGATTTGACGCTGCCGGTCTTTTTTGCGGTTCTGTTGGCGGCCCTGTTGCATGCCGGTTGGAACGCTATTCTCAAATCGGGTGGCGACAAGATCGACAGCATGTACGTGATGTCCACCGCGCAGGGGCTCATGGGGCTGGGGCTGGTGACGATATCGCCGCTGCCGAGTGGCGCGGTGTGGGGGTGGATCATCGCGTCGGTCATCCTGCACACGTTTTACAAAATATTTTTGGCCGGTGCCTATGGGCACGGCGACCTGAGCCGTGTCTATCCGATTGCGCGCGGCGCACCCCCTATGATGGTCGCGCTTTTCGGCGCGGTCATTTTGGCGGACAGCGTTTCGCCGTCACAGTACGGCGGCATATTTTTGGTGGGTCTGGGTATTTTGGCGATGGCCCGCGGTGTGTTCACCGGGGGCGAGTCGCTGCGGTTACTGCCCTTTGCGCTGGGGTCGGCTTTGATGACCGCCGGCTATACCGTCGTAGACGGACTGGGCGCGCGGGTGGCGACAAGCACGGCAGCTTACGTGGCATGGATGTTTTTTCTTGACGGTGTGTTGTTTGCCTCCTGGGCGGTGACCATACGCGGCAAACCGGTGTTGCGATATACGGCGCGCCTGTGGGTGCAAGGCCTGCTGGCGGGTGCAGCGTCTTATGCGGCCTACGCGATTGTGGTCAGGGCCATGACCCAGGCGCCAATCGCGCTGGTGGCGGCATTGCGTGAAACGTCGGTGCTGTTTGCGGTTTTGATCGGCGTGCTGTTTTTTCGCGAACGGGCATCGCCGGGCAAACTTGTGGCAGCGGGTTTGATATTGTCGGGTGTGGTGCTGACGCGGTTATGAGGACGGGTGCTGGGGAAATATCTGCATCGCTATCCCAGCCAGCAGTAAATACACCGACGTGATCGTCAGCCCTGTCAGAATGATCGGGACCGCATGGAAATTATACCACGCTGCAGCACCCGCAAAGCCCGTCCAGGCCAAAGCCATGGGCAGGGTAATCATTCGCCAACGCCTTGTGCGCACCGGGTGAACAAATTCAAGCCGTGTAAACATTGACGCGGCAATCACCACGACAACCGCCAAAATTATCTCGAAATTCGGTTCCAGCGCGAACAGCACCAGCACCACCATATTCCAGCACCCGGGAAACCCCGAAAAGCTGTTAGATTTGGTTTTCATGCGCGTGTCGGCAAAATACATCACGCTGGTGAATGTGATGATGATGATACTGACCCAGCCAGTCCAACCGGGCAGAAGCCCGCTTTGAAACAGCGCGAAAGCGGGGATGAACACATACGTCAGGTAATCGATGATCAAGTCCAGCAGAACGCCATCAAATTCGGCGGCGTATTTCTTGACCTCGTATTTGCGCGCCAAAGGTCCGTCGATCCCGTCCACGGCAAAGGCCACAACCAGCCACAGGAACATCAGGCTCCACTCTTCCCTGACCGCCGCCAACATTGCCAGCATGGCAAAAACCGCGCCGGTGGCCGTCAACAAATGTACAGAAAGGGCGCGTTGGCGCGGCGTCATGGAACACTCATAGATTGCTGTTGTGACCTGTTAGCGCGCTTTGGGGTGGGACTGCAAATAGACATCCATCAGGCGGCTTTGATCGACGTGCGTATAGTTCTGCGTTGTGGATAACGACGCATGGCCAAGCAATTCCTGAATGGTGCGCAAATCGCCTCCGGCCGCCAGCAAATGGGTGGCAAACGAATGGCGCAGTGCATGCGGCGTGGCGCTGGCAGGCAGGCCAAGCCCGGTGCGTGCGCTTTCCATGGTTTTTTGAATTGCGCGTGGGTGCAGTGGTTTGCCGCGCAGCCCAAGGAACAGCATACCTTTCGGATGATCGGCGTGGGGACATAGTTCAACGTAGCGGGCGACCGCACTGCGGGCGACAGGCAGCACCGGAACAATCCGGACCTTGCCGCCCTTGCCGGAGACGCGCAATATTTCCTCCAGCGGTGTTTGCGCCATTTTCAGCGACAAAGCCTCAGAAATACGCAACCCGCAGCCCCACAGCAACGTTAACACGGCAACGTCACGTGCGTTGATCCAGTCGTGGTTGTGGCCGGTTTCAATCAGCGATAACAGCGATTTGGCACCTTCGGCGTCCACAGGTCGCGGCAGGCCGGTGCGAAATTTCGGGGTGCGGGTCGCCAAAACCGCCGTTGGTTCAAAACCTGCATGCTGGCCGAACCAGCGGTAAAAGCTTTTGACCGCCGATACTTCGCGCGCCACCGACCGGGACGTGAGACCCCGGCGTTTTTCAGCTGCCATAAACGCACGCATATCAGTTTGATCGATGGTCCTCAAAGCCGTGTCGGCGGCGGGCTTATTGTTGTAGTTTCCAAGAAATCGAAAAAAACACGTGAGATCACGCCGGTAGGCTGCAATTGTCGTGCGCGCTCCACCACCAACAGCGCTGACGTTGTCCAGCCAGAGCTGAAGAATATCCGCCGTGCCCGGCGCCAGCATCAGGCCAGCCAGCGGCGCATGATGCGCTCAAAAACGCCGCCAAAAAAGGTCAACAGGTCGGTGCCCTGATTGGGATGGAACCGGTGAGGATCCTCGGATCCTATTGCCAGCATCCCCGGACGGTTTCCCGGCCCCAGATCAAGGGTGATCAAGGCTTCGGACTGAATCCACTGGGCTTTGTCGCCATAAAATGCGGGTGACGCTTCCGAGTTTTGCCGCAGTGTAATAAATCGGCTGGCGAAATTGCGGCCGTCGGTTTGATAATCCAGCAGAAAGCCCGGCGCAAAAATACGCACGCTGTCGTGTTGCGGCGCGGCGGCAGATTCGTCCGCGTGCGCCGATTCCAGACAAAGCATCATGCGGTCGACCTTCATGATCGACGCCACATCGCCATTGAGCAACGCCAGAAAGTCGTCGAATTCGCCCGGCTCCATCAGGCTGAGCACCGCGCGCTGCACCTGATTGGTGCCGGCCAGGTTTTCATAGGCCGCCGCGATCACGTTGCGGTGGGTGTCCTCAAGGCGGTCGAAACGCTCTTCAAGCCGCTCCATCGCTACGCCACGCAAATCGATGACGTTGCCGCCCAGATTTTTGTCATTGGCCGCGACCAGCGCTTTCATCACGGCGCGGTCTTCGAGTATCACGTCGGGGTCCGACATGATCGCGTTGCGTATATTTTCAAGCGCGTTGGCTGTTTTGCTCATGGTGCCCCCGATTTCTTACAGGATCTTCTGCCCTGTTTTTTCCCAGTCATTCAGAAACGCCGCCAGACCCTTTTCGGTCAGCGGGTGATCAGCCAGTTTTTTCAGAACTTTCGGCGGCGCGGTCACCACATCGGCGCCAATCAGCGCGGCCTCGGAAATGTGGTTGACCGAGCGGATAGAGGCCGCCAGAATCTCAGTTTCAAAACCGTAATTGTCATAGATGGTGCGAATGTCCGCAATCACGTCCATGCCGTCCAGATTGATGTCGTCCAGACGCCCGATAAAAGGCGATATGAACGTGGCACCGGCCTTGGCGGCGAGCAGCGCCTGGTTGGCGGAAAAGCACAGAGTGACGTTGACCATATGCCCGTCATTGGTCAGTACGTTGCACGCCTTTAGTCCGTCCCAGGTCAACGGGACTTTTACTGCGATATTGCTGGCGATTTTGGCCAGTTTACGCCCCTCGGCGATCATTTCGTCCGCCTTAAGTGACACGACTTCGGCACTGACGGGGCCGTCAACGAGCGCGCAAATCTCTTTGGTCACTTCCAATATATCGCGACCAGATTTCAGGATCAGCGACGGGTTTGTGGTGACCCCGTCAACCAGGCCGATTTCTTTCAGCGCGGCAATATCGTCGATTTCAGCGGTATCTGCGAAAAACTTCATGTCTCTGCCTTTGGGTATTCGTGCCGGGATTTATCGCCCGGTCGTACTTGTTTTACAAAGTCTTAACCTAATGGCTGCCCGGTGGGAATACCCTTTTGGAATAAGAATGACCGATGTCTGAGCCCCAGTTTTTCAACGAGGGCGACCGGGTGGCCGTGTTGACCACGCAACCGCCGGATCAACTGCTGGACTACAAAGCGCCGCCGGGCGGCGTGTTTCGGGGCGCGTTCGTCGAGGTGCCGCTGGGTCCGCGCCGGATTTTGGGCGTCGTTTGGGGCGTCGGGCTGGGTGGGTTTGACGCGCGCAAACTGCGGTCAGTTGTGCGGGTGCTCGATCTGCCGCCGATGCAGCCCGAAATGACGGGTTTTATCGAAAAACTGGCTGCCTATACGGTCAGCCCGTTGCAAGCGGTGCTGCGCCTTGCCACGCGCTCTCCGGGGTTGATGCGCCCGACTTTGATGCAGAAAGTGCTGTCATCCGGGTCAGCGGCTCCCGATCGGATGACCAAGGCGCGCGCGCGCGTTCTGGACGTGCTGGAGGCTGAACCGGACGCGGTGTTCACCCCGTCGGAACTGGCCGAACTCGCGGGGGTGTCCGCGTCGGTTATCACAGGTCTGATCCAACAGCGCGTGGTGTTAGAACAGGAAACACCGCGTGATCTGCCCTATGCACCCGTTCAGGCGCGCGCGATGTCCGACCGCACGCTTAGTGTCGGTCAGGCCCGTGCTGCGGCGCAGATTTCTGCCGCGATCGACGCGGGGGGATACAAGGCGTGGCTGTTGCAGGGTGTGACGGGATCGGGCAAGACCGAGGTCTATCTGGAGGCCATAGCGCAGGTGATCGCGCGCGGACGTCAGGCGTTGGTGCTGCTGCCCGAAATAGCCCTGACCGCAGCGTTTCTGGAGCGCATCAGGGCGCGGTTTGGTGTCACGCCGGCCCAGTGGCATTCGGGGGTCACGCTGACCGAACGGCGGCGCTGCTGGCGCATGGTGGCGCAGGGCGATTGTCGGCTGGTGGTCGGCGCGCGCTCGGCGCTGTTTTTGCCGTTTCAGAATCTGGGCCTGCTGGTCGTGGACGAGGAACACGATAGTTCCTACAAACAGGAAGACGGCGTTTTTTACAACGCCCGCGATATGGCAGTGCTGCGGGGTTCGCTGTGCAGCGCGCAGGTGATACTGGCTTCAGCGACCCCCAGTCTGGAAAGCTGGGCCAATGCCCAGTCAGCCAAATATACCCGGCTGGTTTTGCCGCAGCGTTTTGGATCGGCCACGCTGCCCGATATATCCACTATCGACATGCGCAGGCAAAAAATGGCGCAGGGGCGCTGGATCTCGCCGGTTCTAGAGGACGCGGTGAGGGGCAGGATCGGGCGCGGTGAACAGGCGATGTTGTTTCTAAACCGCCGAGGGTACGCGCCGTTGACGCTGTGCCGGGCCTGTGGCCACCAGATCGCCTGCGATCATTGCGACGCGCGGATGGTCGAGCACCGTTTCCAGGGTCGGCTGGTCTGCCACCAATGCGGCAGCAGCGAAGCGATACCAACGGTCTGTCCGTCCTGCGGCGTCGCGGACAAATTGGCCCCTATCGGCCCGGGCGTCGAACGGCTGGCGGAAGAGGCGGCACATTTATTTCCCGACGTCCGTTTGGCGATCCTGTCGTCGGATCAGACCGCGTCGGCGCGGACGATGAAGCAACGGATCGAAGACATCGCACAGGGTAGCGCCGATCTGGTCATCGGTACGCAGATCGTCGCCAAGGGCCATAACTTTCCACTGTTGACCCTGGTGGGTGTAATTGACGCCGATCTGGGTCTGCACGGCTCGGATTTGCGCGCCGGTGAGCGGACCTTTCAACTGATGCGACAGGTCTCTGGACGTGCCGGTCGGGTGAAAACCCGCGGCGTGGCCTTGTTGCAAACGCATCAGCCCGAACATCCGGTGCTGCGCGCGATCGTTTCGGGCGACGAAGAAGGCTACTGGACGGCGGAGGCGGGTGAACGCGAAGTCGCGGGTATGCCCCCCTATGGGCGGCTGGCGGGCATCATTCTATCGGGTCCGGACGCGCGTGATGTTTACGGGCTTGGCAGCGACATGGCGCGCAACGTAGCACCCTTGGTTGCTGCCGGTGCGCAGGTCTTTGGGCCGGCTCCTGCGCCGATCGCCCGCATTCGCGGCCGCCACCGTGTGCGGTTGCTGGTCAAGGCCGGCAAGGGCGTCGATTTGCAGGCGGCGCTGCAGACGTGGACGCGGCAGTTCAAGTTGCGAAACAACATGCGCATGACAATAGATATCGACCCGCAAAGCTTTCTGTAGCCATTGACAGGCCTGTTTGCGCTCAATCGGTTCTGGCCAATAACGCTGCCCGTCGCTAGAAGAAGCCGGACTTCAAAAGGGCCCGACCGATGACCAACCCGATTAAATCCCAACCTGGTATTGCAGACATCGACCCTTATGTCGGTGGCGACAGCCATGTGGCGGGTGCGACATCGGTGATCAAACTGTCGTCCAACGAAAACCCGTTGGGACCAAGCCAGCTGGCGCGCGCCGCCTACCGCGAAGCAGATGTAGCGCTGGAACGGTACCCGTCATCGGATCACTCAGCCCTGCGCGGGGCCATTGCCGAGGTGCACGGTCTGGACGCCGCGCGCGTCATTTGCGGGGCGGGTTCAGACGAGATCATCGCGTTTTTGTGTCAGGCCTACGCTGGTCAGGGGGATGAGGTCGTCCATACCGAACACGGGTTTTCCATGTACCGCATTTCGGCACTTGCCGTTGGCGCGACTCCTGTGATTGCGCGTGAAAACAACCGTGTCACGGACGTGGACAGTCTTTTGGCCGTATGCAGCGCGCGCACCAAAATCGTGTTCATTGCCAACCCAAACAACCCCACGGGGACGATGATTTCAAACGCAGAGGTCGCACGACTGGCCGCAGGCATCCCGGCGCAGACGTTGTTGGTTCTGGACGGAGCTTACGCCGAATACGTTGACGGATTTGACGGGGGGTCGGCACTGGTGGAGACGCGCCAGAACGTGGTGATGACCCGCACGTTTTCCAAGATTTACGGTCTGGGGGGATTGCGTGTCGGGTGGGGATACGGCCCTGCGCATGTGATCGAC
>Ga0114932_10000462_pt1 | contig 49053 bp, 46 predicted proteins | sample 2SBtaG_2_FD_87286 | JGI IMG/M metagenome (GOLD analysis project Ga0114932, IMG submission 87286) | Deep subsurface microbial communities from Kolumbo volcano to uncover new lineages of life (NeLLi) - 2SBTROV12_ACTIVE470 metaG | ecosystem: Environmental > Aquatic > Marine > Volcanic ...
AACGGGCTTTTTTGTGTAAGATTTAAATTGAGTTAGCGATTAGAGGCTTTGAGCATACATGTACAAAGATTTTAATATGCTCATTTTCTTTTCATTACCATCATGCTGATGCAATAAATTCTCTAGCGTTAACATAAAGTCTTCAGCGCCGATAGAAGGGTTATCTTCACCATGCATCAACTTATTCTGGCAATATTTACGCCATACATCTAATTCGTGTGGCGTGAGCGTATGAGGCCAGTTACGGGCTCTATATCTAAACAACATAGTCGTGAATTTGGCGTCATCAAACTCTAAATCAAATGAACCTAACGACTCAGGCGCGGCGTCTCTGATCATCGCAAACTTGGCTTTATCTGCTTTTGACGTAAAGCCATTATAAAGTTGGTAATCAGGGTTAGTTGTGCTGCTAAAGTCTGCTTTATCGTTAAACACTTCTGCTACTTTGTCTCTTAATTCAGGGTGCGCTTTTAGCACTTTTAAATTTTCAAGACACTTTTCTCTGTCTATACCTAAACGTGCTGCATTTTCAGGAAGCAGAGTTTTAGCCGGCGCCAAAATAGGGCACTTGTTTAAATGCACCAACTTAAGACCAACTGGTAATTCATCCTCGCCTAAATCAGCATGCTTTGTATAAAGACGCTCACGTAATTGCTCAACGTCTAAATCAAGCAGCACTTGAGGGTCTTCTGTTAAGTTAAAACACACCACGGCATTTTTATTCACTGGGTGAAAGCTCATTGGTGCGATCCAGCTAGTACAGCCTTGAGTCGCAGGAATACGTGAAGATGTATGCACCAGTGGTTGCATATTATAAACGTCAACGAGATCAGCTAACGCCTTCTTATTTCTTAACCCAAAGAAGAAATTAAATAGTTTTGGTTGCTTTTCTTTGATTAATTTAGCCATTGCAATGGTTGCCGTTACATCGCTCAGTGCATCGTGCGCGGCTGCGTGTTCGATGCCATTGGCAACGGTTAGCTCTTCTAATTTAAAACTTGGCGAACCATCTTCTTTTAATGGCCACTCGATACCTTCAGGTCTTAATGCATAACAAGCACGCACTAAATCAATAATATCCCAACGGCTATTGCCATTTTGCCATTCACGTTCATATGGGTCATAAAAGTTTCTATACAGTGAGTAACGCGTTACTTCATCATCAAAGCGAATACTGTTGTAGCCAGCCACACAGGTATTAGGGCGGCTAAACTCAGCATGGATCTTCGCCATAAATTCAGCTTCAACCAAACCATGTTTAAGCGCATGTTGCGGTGTAATACCAGTTATCAAACACGCTTCAGGGTGAGGCAAATAATCAGGGGCAGGTTTGCAATACTCAATTAAAGGCTCACCGATAATATTCAAATTATAATCGGTACGAATACCTGCAAATTGACTTGGGCGGTCTTTTTGTGGGCTTGCCCCCCAAGTTTCATAGTCGTGCCAATAGATAGTAGGGATATCTTCAACGTTTTCTTGTGTGTGCTGCTGTATGCTTTCGTTCATAAATTCAGTAACTTATCTATCTATTGTTATTCGAGTAGTATCGATGTGTTTCTTGTAATTATCTGCAAGTGGGTATATATCTATGCAGACAAAAAATACAAAATGTGTATAAAAGTTTAATGCCTTTAACCGACGCTAAGTTAAGAAACCTTGCAAACAAGAAAGACGATCCAGTCGTATTATCTCACAGAGACGACCTAAGCGTAAAACGTAATAAAAAAGGTATTGTACTTTGGCAATACTATTTATGATACGAATGCAAGTCAGTGATCATGTCACTAGGCTTTTATCCAGAGCTCACACTTAAAGACGAACTCGCAGAACTGAGTTGTTTAAGCTTTATAAGCAAAAGCGTAAAGAATATGGCTTTTTAAAAAGTAAGGGTAAAAAGCCAAAAGAGCCAAATAAGTTTTATAGAACGTTTAGCCCTCGTTTTGAAGCGGTAAAAATAGATAAGCGTAAGGGCAGTGCAGCCAGTTACATTGTTAAATACATTTCTAAAAATATCGACGGCTACAAGCTGTTAGACCACCTCGACGCTGAAACAGGCGAGGGCTTCGCTAAGTTTGACGAAAACGGCAAAGTCATTAAAAACAACATTAACCCGGTGTTAGCTTGGGCGAGTACCTGGCGCATTAGGCAGTTTCAATTTTTAGGCTCGCCCAGTGTGACCGTTTACCGAGAGCTACGCCGCATTCGCACTCAAACCGACAACGAACACATTGAGCCCATACGCCAAGCCGCCGACGAAGCCCGTTGGAAAGATTACGTAAAACTACAAGGCGGCATGTGCATTGGCCGCAATGCTAATTTTAAAACCCATTACGAGATAACCAAGCTGGGTAATGACTACGCCGAAACCGTTAAACACATAAAAGGGGTTGTCCATGTACTTAGCAACAGCACACTTAAAACCCGTTTAGTCGAATGGCAAAGGCAACTTAAAGGTACAGCAGCAAAAACCGCACAGGCAGACACCACCCACGTCGGCTCCGCCGACCTATCTTGGACTAGTGGGAATAACTGTACGCTATGCACCACACGGCATAGCGACGAGTTTCTATTAGATATGTACGGTTTTACTGAGCAAGAGTTAAAAGAGGTTAAAAAGGATCTGTTATCAGGTAAAAAGATCAAACGAAACGACCTGATTTATCAAATACGGCAAGGACAGTTAATCATTTTCGACCATCAAGCCCAAATTAAAGAGCGAAAAAGAGAATACACCGAGCATTTGGCGCATTCGCTCGCCCAAAAACAAGCCGATGCTGAGCGGTACCAGGCACAACAAACAGCAAAAGCGAATTGGGACGTGCTCAACGACGAGCAATTAGAGGAACTGCAGCATAAAGGCCATGTGCTAGTTGGCCGCAGGGTTTACCACATGCAAGATGGTAAGCTCACTTCATTTAAGAAAGTTGAGTTTAATGACCTAGAGCAATTTATTCCTGCTCAACCAACAACAGAGCATTGGTCACACGCCAGAGAAGTGGTAGAGTTGGCTTTTTCCTATGCAAATCAATCGCAAAGGGAATTACCAAACAATAGTAAATTTAATAAAAACCTCGAACTCATTGGCGATCTTGAACTGGCCGAACTGGTAATTAGTGGCAAAGCTTCAACGATAGATCAAGACGATTGGTGGGGTGTTGGATTAATGGCTTAATAAAGGAACATTAATGAGCATAGATGAAATTTTAATTAAGTTGCTTAGTTTCATTTTAGTTATTTTGCTTCTTCAGATTGTCTTTGAATTCTTTATTCATTTAGGAACAAAACTGAATTTTAAGAAAAATACTAAAAAGTTTAAGGAAGTTAACTTGAGTTTCTATAAAAAATTTAAACATAAAATTAGCAGCTTAAATTTATCAAGGGCAGTATCTTATTTTTTTATTTTTTCAGTCATTTCATTTGGGTTTTGGGGCGGTGCTAAAACCTTTATTAATGGAGATGACTTTTCCAGTAGAATGTCTGCTACAGGAGGGTGGCTCGGTGGCTACTTTACTACAGTTGTATTCTTTTTTGTTGTTTTTGAGTACTTTAAATATACAAAAAATAGAGCTGAAGAAGAAAAATATCAAATACTAGAGTTAATTGATGATTTAAATAGGAACATACCTGTTTTCAAATCGTTAAGAGAGTTGTTTATATTAGCTAAGGTAGCTAAAAGTATTTTTGATCCTGGAAATACTCATAAAGTACTTTCCTGTGAAGAGAAAATAACTAAACTGAATTCTTACAAAGAAGAGTTTGTTTATATAAAGGAGGATTTGGATTACTTAAGAGAAAAAGTTACGCATAATAAAAAACAAAAAACTCTCTCGCTATTAGCTAAAATCAGATACTTGAACCCACATGACAAGATTTTCGCTGATGAGTTGTCTTCATTTATTATTGAGTTTATGAATAACTCAATTGACCTGATTAATTACTGCGATTTGATAAACCAAAACTTTAAATTAGACTTAACACGTGCAGAAACAATTAGGCTTAATATTTCAATGAATAATGAATTGATAAGTGCTTATGATGTTTCTGATATTATAGACTCAGACAAGCAACCTATAGATATATTGTCAGACAATATTGGAAAAGATTACAAAGATTGTAAAATTTTTAAATTTTTTGAGAATGCATCATCTAGAATTGAAGCTTTCAAGAAGGAACTTGAAAAATAACCTTTAATATAATTAATAGTTAAATAACTCTAACAGTTCTATTTTAGATTAGAGGTTTAGTTAGAGTTGCTTCATCTTCTCTTGAAGGGTCTAAATATCGTTTGGAAGCGATAATCGTCACGTCTTTTGGTATGTTAGATATAAATCTACAGCGCCTGATGATTGAGTTAAAAAGGGGCATAAGCCCCTATTTTAAAGTACTGTTATTGCTAGGCTAACAAGGCTAATTAAAGCTGTTAGTAAGCCACAAGCTTTAATAAAGCTTCTTTCAGTGACTTCTAATGAGAAGCTAACTTTCATAGCAAAACCTCCTAATAAGATTTTATTTATTGCTGATGAAGTCACTTTGTTATACGCTGTGAATGTCAATTCTACGAAAACTTTTTAGTGAACTTCACTTGCACAAGTTTTTGTTTAGGCACCATGCGCCAACATGGTGCCAACCTTCCTAAAACTTCCATTTTTACAAAGCTATATCTGATTGATTTCCTTGATGTGATACAAGATAGTGGGGTTCAAATTAATTTGCAATAGCAAACTAAGCCAAACTAAATGCACAAATGTGGATAACTTTTGGATAAATAAAAAGTGTTAGTACCCATTAACCTTTTGGCTTCCAAGGCAAGCAACTAGTGCAGGAAATCAATAAAAATGATGCGATTTTTAAAGAAAACAAAAATATTTTAACAATGACCTTATAGTCATGATTAAACGGCTATTTAAAATAGAATTTACTATATATTGTGGTTTTAAAATTTGATTAAGACTATATATAGTTTTCCTTGTGTTTGTGAACTGAATACGGATTCTATTGAAGCTATAAATAACCCTATTATGTGCTTTTGCCTTAACAAATTGGCTTATCGGAAATGAAATCAATGATTGATCTATTTTATTGTCAAATATTTGCTGGGGTAGTTTGGCAAATATTGCACTTCCCATGGCAAGACATTTTTAAATAAAACTTTAATCTCGGAAGCCAATCAACTCTAGCTGCTCAGTTTTTGTTAAATTCTTAATTAACGAAGCGGCCATTTGAGCAGTATCTTTTCTTGGTGGGTTTAAGAAATGTTTGAAAGCAATTGTAGTGACAAATGTTGCCCCGCATTCTTTAGTATTTGTACATGAACAATATAAATCAGCAACGCCCGTTGATTGATTCTCTCTCGATGTAATGATTGCTTTGCTTTCACAGTTAGGGCAATTCACTCTCATAACTCTGCACCAAATACCAAAATAAAGAGCTGTAATTATATACAGTGGTTGATGTGCTGGCAAACAACCATCAGAACATCTAGCCAGAAACCAAAGTGCCGAAAAAATCACTCCTCCTCGCCTTCCGCTTCCGCACAAAAAATGCGTCAAAATGACAAGCCTAGTGACAGCTAAATTAAAGCAAAGCCAAGTAAATAAAGGATCTAGAAGATTGTTGAAAAGGATCTGATTGTCAAAGTTGTGACACGCTTTGACACAAAAGTGACAAGCAAAGGCTAAAAATCATTGTAAAAACTGAAAATACAAATAAACTAAAATAATTATGACTTAACTCATAACTATTTTATGAAATACTTATTTAAAGGAATGCAAACCCAAGAGCGATTTGAGTTACTTTTATCATTAACTCGAATACAAAGTGGGAGTGTGATCAGTGCGCTGAATGATTATTTGGTCAGAGGCATGGATAAGAAAGCCGCGGCACTTGCAAATGGTGTACAAATGCCAAATTTTTCAGCGGCTTTAACAAAGCTTGAAAACAAAGCCGCAATTGTTGAGAAGATAAAAGAACTAGATAACGTTTAAATTAGTCCACTTATAAATCTTAATGAGAGCATACTTTCAAAAAACAGACTCTTAATAATCCGCGTTAGATAACTAATAGAGCATTATAAGCACAACTAAATTGGGGCACACTAATAAAGCCCTCTAATCTGAATTTGACGTTTAGCCTCTTTTTTAGCTCCTTCAAGGTTGGGCATCATGGTATTCCAATTAATATTTAGTTGGTCCAATTTACGTCGAATGGGTGAAACTAGCTCAGTATCTAGTGTGAAGCAAAGAGGTTTGCTATTGAATTTTTCTAAGAACTTTAAATATTGTTCGTTGTCTTCACCATCCATTAAATATTCATCAAGATAGGGAAAACGCTCGCGCTTACTATCGTTCGGATGAACCACATGTTCCCATTTATCATTTTCAAAAGGTGGAATATGTGAAGTAAAAAAACCTTGTTGAGCAACGATGTTACGATTGTCAATTTTGGCCTTATTTACAAAAGACATACCCTTTATGATTTCAGCTCCCTTTAGTAAGGTTTGAGGCATTACCCAAATTGCAAATCTGGACTTATTATTTGTCGAGAATAAATCAATACCCTCCGTAGCCATAAATAGCGCGACATATGGGTTTGATGTCCAGTCTAAAAGTCTTGTTGGTATGCCATAGTGTTGGGCTAGGGCTAAGCACCGTTGTTGACTATCTGAAGGAAATTGCTTTAAGAGCTTTTGCAGCGGCAAAAATTCAGCGAAACTTCCCCCCTCTGATTGCTGCATTATTCTATAAGCTTTTAAAAGTTCTTCACATTCAGGTTCAATGAACAACCCTAAGTTATCCATGCTGTCCAAGAAGTTTAAGAAAGGAACACACTCATATTGAAAGTTTCTTGCTCCTTTGTGAACATTATAGCGATTTTTTCTATTACCATATGTACTTATTTCGAAACCTTCAGGAAGCTTATCTCGAAAAATACTTGGTTCAAGATTCCAAGAAGCATCTTGATGGCCCCTAAAAAGAAACTTTCTATTCATATTTACCTGAGACGATTTAAAAATAGGCGAGTCAAAATCAAGGGCTGACAAAAGTTTCTGAGCATCGTCGAATCGGTACTCATTGTAGGTTTCGTGTTTCTCTGGTTCTACGCCATTGATTATTTCCCCATCAGGAAGTATGGGCTGTGTCGTCCCAATGAAGTCATATATAAATTTATCGGATTCCAATTAGTTATCTCCTTAATTAACCTTTGTTGTAGCCGTTCCACTTGAGTGTTTACCCGAGTCAATAGCATATGGTGCTTTGATCAGTATGAGGGCATTGCTTAGTCATAATTAGTGATATGAGGCACAAATATTATTTTATGGTGAGATTATAAGAATAATAAATGATTGTTACTAGGTATTAGTCTCTTAGAACTATGTGGTTATTTACTCAAATGGCTTAATTCTCTAACCATGAAGATATGTTTTAATATTCTTCAATTTAATCCCACTTCTTGAGCTTTCAAAGTCAAATTATATTTTTGTAAAAAATAATTATTCCAGCATCGTGATTGTTTTTACTCGATTGGGTAAACTTTGTGCGTAAAATAAGACTCCATTTAATTATAAATGGAGCATTATTTTGTCCGATTTAATCCCTTTGATTTTATTGATTGTTCAAGTTTTAAAATTACTTATTTACGCCCTTAAGCTTCTCAACGGTGCGCAATCCAGCAAGGCCGAGCATTGCAAGTGTAAGCTCAAGCATAACTTCAAGCGGCAATTCAGGCTTGCCCATGTCAGGAAAGAGCCAAGTAAGAAGGGGGTTGATCACAAAGGCAAATAAAAAGCCGAAGCCACACACCCACATTAAGAAAGGTCGAGCACCCGCAACAAAAATGCTGCGGTGTGCTGCCTGCACTTCATTCACTTTGGTTTGAGCCAGTTGCGGTCTTTGCGCTAGTCGTTGCTTTACTGTCTCAAGAGTTAACGCTCCTTCTTTGGAGGTAAATAATTCGTTATCAGTGGTGAGTGTTGATTAATAAAAACTTATTGAAAACATTACTTTAAGTAAGATTAAAATAAACATTTGATGTTTTAAAAAAACTAAATTATGGTGTACCTATTTTATTGATAATGAAAAAATATAAATTAAAGGAGTTCCATAAATGGACCGCAGAAATTTTATAATGGCATCCATAGGGTGTGCCTCTATAGGCTCATTAGTTTCAACAGAAGCATTAGCTAAATCTTCTGAACAAGTAAAAATATTCAACTCAGTTGCTGAACTTAAGTTATCAGCTCTTTCAGTGTCAGAATATGCTATGACATTAGGATATTATGAACCTGGTGATAATGGCGGTGCAGTATACAAAATTAATAACCCATCTAATTCTTTTGATGGATTTGGTTCACATCAACTAAGTAATAATAATATTGCGACCTTAACTAGTGGTTCAGAATCAGGCGCAAAAGTTGTTAAACTTGAACAGTTTGGAATGAAAAGTGGCGATAAGTCAAAAGATTATGTTCATCATTTAAATGCAGCTCTGAATTATGCCGACACTATACTGTTAAGTGGTAGTTATTTTGTGAGTAATGTAATTCTTCCCAATAAACACCTTACGCTCAAGAGTATTGGGGAAAAGTACAGTGCAGGATTTGTAGCATGTGACTCAATTGACGGCTCTCATAGTCAGGAATATTTTGTTGCTCCAAGTACTTGGGTTGACAATGGTGATTGGGTGAATGCACCAGTTAAAATGTATGGTATTACCTTAGATGCGGGTCCAAGTAGGCAAATTTGTCTTGTTGTACGTTTTTATTTTGGTGTAATGGAAGATTTAACAATTACAAACGGTTCTCAATATGGCTTATACATGACTGCTAAAAACAGTGAAGGAGGCGTACATGAAGACGCAACAATGGTTAATAATGTTTTCAGGAACCTCAAAATAAATGGCTCATCGAAAGTAGGCATGTTTGTTGATGAAGATGGAAAATCAACTGATTGGATGTTAGATAACGGATTTATCTATAATAAAGGTTTAATTAATTTGTCAGCGAGGACACTCGCTGGTGCGCATATTAGAGGTGTCCATTTTTATGATTCTGAAACAAGCATGGAGCTTCACAAGTTTTCCACAGGTACTATTATTGAGGCCAATTACTGTGAAGGAGGTGTAACTATTAAAGGAGGAATAGCAGGTCACCATCTTACTTTTGGTCCAGCAAATTACTTAAAAAAGCAACTAAGGTTGGACTACTCGAATGTTAATAACGCCATAAAGTCAGTTAATAATACGCTAAAATCTGTAAGACATAACTATTGGGGAGACAGAAAGTTTTATTCTATAAATGATACTTTGACCTCTTCTTCGCCATTTTCTTTTATGAATAATGGTCGTGGAAACCGTGCCTCAATTCGTGTGAAACATGCAATGATAGGCTTTGAACAGTATTCAGGAGAACTCTCTCCAGCCAAAGGCATGTCTAACTCTTCAGCATTGATAAATGACTTTTAAAAACTACAAATAAAATAAATTACTTCAATATGATAAAATTTGGAGCAGTGAGTCAACTGCTCTAATATTTTTCAATTAATCTTGTATATATCAATAAATGTTTCAACTAAAGAGAGACTGTTATTTTTTGCTTTTTAAGGTCAGCACATAACTGCATAGTTAACACTATTTTTGCTTAGGGCTGAAAGGTTTTATTTGGCGCACATATTACTATCAGCTCTTATTTCGTCCCATTAATTAGAACCAAATTTAATCCCTTTATTTTCTTAACTTCACTTACTCACGGCCTTCAATTTCTCTACCGTTCTTAAGCTAGCAAGTCCAAGCATTGCAAGCGTGAGCTCAAGCATTACTTCAAGGGGCAATTCAGGCTTGCCCATGTCAGGAAAGAGCCAAGTGAGAAGGGGGTTGATCACAAAGGCAAATAAAAAGCCCAAACCACACACCCACATTAAGAAAGGCCGAGCACCTGCAACAAAAATGCTGCGGTATGCTGCCTGTACTTCATTCACTTTGGTTTGGGCCAGTTACGGTCTTTGCGCTAGTCGTTGCTTTATTGTATCAAGAGTTAGCTCTTCTTCTCTGGAGGTAAACAACTCGTCTAGAACATCGCCAACTGTTTTTACTGGTTCAGCGGTCCCAAAGTTAAATACTTTTGATAACCAGCCCATCACTTACCCTAAACTTATTAATCATGCTCATAGGATCTTTACTAAACCTTTGCCCCAAATTATTCAGGCCATTAAAGAGGTGAGGGGCCAAATATGCACCCACACCATTAAAGCCAGGGCGGGCGCTTTCGGCTACTTGCCAAAAGTCAAAGAAACTCGATACCAAGTAAGCCGCAAGCAATGCCATTAGAGCGTTAAAAAAGTAACGACCAAAAGTAAAAGCGTGGGGCGATAAGTAGAGTTGAACAGTAGCCGCAGCCATACTGATAACAACAAACTGCACAATGTGTTTAAGGTGTATAAGGTCCATTATTCAGCGTCCTTGCTTGGGTTTAAGTCGGAGTATTCGGGTATTGCAAAATCAATGTACAACTAGCTTGGCAAGTAACAATTAATACCTTGCATATTTTTTTGCACCAATTTTTTCAATCTAATCTTATCGTGAAGTAAATATCGACGCCCACCATGTTTTCTGATGGGCTATTTAGGGGAGTCTTCTGTAAATAATTAGATTAATGACTCAGTAAAAAACGATTTAAGTTAGAAGAATGAACACTAGAACTAGTCTTTTTATATCTAAGATTAAGTTGATTAGATGCAATTTCCTCGTCTCCGATCACAATACTGAAATTACATTTTTTCTTGAATGCATCTCTAACTCGATAGCCAATGCTATTATTTGAGTCATCGATAAAGCAGGAAATGTTGGCACACTTCAATTGAGATTTTAGTTGCTGACAATAATCAATATGTTCTTTCGAAACAGGCAACAGTACAATTGAATAAGGGTTTAAAGCGACAGGCAGACGACCATGGTAGTGTTCAAGCAAGACTGCGATAAAACGCTCAAGTGATCCCAGCACTGCTCTATGTAAAATAACAGGGTGCTCCTTTTCACCTGCTTCGTTAATAAATGCACAGTCGAACTTTTCTGCGAGAAAGTAGTCAAGTTGAAATGTTCCACATTGCCAGTCTCTCCCCAGTGAGTCTTTAAGAATAAATTCTATTTTTGCACCGTAAAAAGCACCTTCGCCTTCTACAAGTTCAAAAACAATATCTTGTTCAGCCAACCCTTCTTGTAAGAGCATTTCAGAACGATCCCATAATTTATCAGACCCTAGCTTATTATCGGGCCGTAATGAAACTTTAACTTTAATCAACTCTCTGCTAAATCCGAAGAATTGGTACATCTCGAAAAGTAACTGGCAGTAGAGCTTTAATTCATTCTTAATCTGTGCTTCACGACAAAATATATGCCCATCATCTTGGTTAAATGCTCTGAGCCTAAAAAGACCGTTTAATGCACCTGATGGTTCATTTCTGTGGCAAAGACCAAACTCAGCAACACGAAAAGGTAGCTCTTTGTAGGAGTGAACCATGTCGTTGAATATATTAATGTGAAAGGGGCAACTCATCGGTTTAACAGAAAGGTTATTTTGCGAGAGATGGAACATGTTGTCGCTATACTTCTCACTATGTCCCGAGTTTTGCCAAAGAGAATCGTTTGCAAGGACAGGACTTTTTACTTCTTTGTACTCATATCTATCTAACATTGAGCGTATATAGCCCTCAATACGCCTATACAATTCATGTCCTTTAGGATACCAGTCAACCATGCCTGCGGAGTTTTCTGAAATATTGAAAAGCTGGAGCTGTTTACCAAGTTTGCGGTGCTCATTAATCATTGTTGTCTCACTTTAAGTTTCGTTAATGTGTGACATGAACTGAACATACTAAAAAGGCTGACAATTCATGTCAGCCTTTTTTTAATCAAACAAGTGCTAACACGACAATTAGGTGGTTGTCGTGGTGGTTGTGTTTTTAAAAATTGAAAAGCTTGATTTCACAAAAATACACTATGTTTTGATATAACATATTAAGGCTATTTGAGAGTTGGTTTTAAGTCAATACTGAATCAAATCTTTTTATAAAAATGGCTGCTTACTGCTTCAATTTACTTGTTCAGACCAAGTAAGTGTTCTGAATCAAAGCTGTCTTGATCTTCTTTCTATTACAGCGTCTTAACCTAGCTTCCAAATTTGAGAGATAAAAGTATACTTTTTAAGGTGTTTTTATACATGAAATTTAATTTATATATTGAAAGGGACTTTTGCTCTATAAAGTTATATAAAACAATGCGTTATTGGTTTTATCAAATAGTTTTGTAAAAAATAGCAGGGATGCTCTTTACGACATTTTATACGTAACTGATTATTTTTTATTTTTCTACTGCGTCATACACTAAAAAATATAAAACCTAACTAATAATTTCGATTTTATAATTTTTTTAGGTAGGCAGCCGAACCGAGAATTGAAGTTTTTATAGTTGAATGCAAAAAATAAGTTGCTATGTTTTGCATCCAAACATTTAGCAGAGAATTGTTATTTAATTATCTCGATATCTCTTTGATGATGTAGTGTGATTTGAAGTTCACCTCTGACTTCTTCTACTACACCTGAAGCACAGATAGTTTGCGCTTCTGTGTTGTTAAAGCCTTCCCACTTTTTTTGAAGCTTTTTAGCGATATTTGAATTAACGGAAAAGCTAATATTAGCGTTAGGATATTTTCCATCTACATCGAGTTTGATATTTTCTCTCAATTTTCTTACATCACTTAATTGTCCGCATACAGTGACAGGTGAATCTAGATGATTGTAAGCTTCGTGAGAATCAATTTTATCAGGAGATGAGAATGCAGAAAAAGAAAGCAAAAATATGCAAATTAGAGTTAGCTTGTTCATTATAAATCCTTTATTTATATTGCCTTACAAGACTAAGTTTAGAGCTTGAATTCTATATTTCAAGCCAGTTTATTTTCAAACTACTACAGTGTTTATGTAAATACATCTTTAGATGTCAAATTGAATTTTTACGTAAAATTAGCAACTAGCATTTAGACACAAAAAAAGCGCCATTCGGCGCTTTATACTTTAACTTACATTACTTTGGGATAATGGGTAAATCAAATCTCTGTGTGATGAAGTAGGGTATCTACGATGTCACTGAATTTATTTGCGCGCTTAACTGTGTACAAATTTAAGCCCACTACTTTTGCTAAATCAATCAACCCAAAATAGCCGATAAAATTGCTTTGTGTGTCATCAGTCACAAGTAAAAATTCCGAGCCAGTTTGTTCCATAGTTTTGGTTATACTGCCAACGGTTGACTGCTCAACTTGCTTCAGATTAGTTTGTTGTAGCGCATTGATTGGTATCATAACATCGCCAATTGTGAGCTCTTTACGATGGCAATTTAGTTTGTCTGCGGTCGCTAATATATGACGGCTACCTAGTCTTGCATTTGAAATTAGGCCAACTATTTTACATTTAGCATCAATGACAAAGCTCATTTTATGATGTGTTTTATTTAGTATTAGCTCTACTTCATCAAGATGCGTATCTATTTCAATATGCTGAATTGGGTTAAGCACAAGGTTATGCATCAGCTGCAAAGCTGGTTCATTTTCATCAATTAATTGATTGTATGTGTTAGCAAATTTAACAGGAGCAAAAGTTAAGTTAGATGCAGTTTGTGTTTCTAATGGTGTAAATGCGTTCATGAGTCACCTCTTTTAAAAATTAATAAGCACGAAAGTTCGATATTAATTTTTTATAGGTGGTGCTCTTATAGGGTAAGACTCAATTTGTACTTTAGTAGATGAGATTGAAAGCACAAACTCAGAATGGTTTACCGAGCCTTTGATTTTGTCTGCTGAAGAAATAAACGTGTCGTCTAGATCGTCGATGACACTTACATTATCTTGATCTATCGATACAGAATTTACAGACAAAAGAGTGTCATACTCGGCTGCTTGCGCGGTCGAGACATTAACTAAGTTGAAAACGCAAAGAAGCGTAAGTATCTTAATTATGTTCATACTACACCGTATCCAACACTCTAATTAACCCATAACTTGAATTTATGGGTGACCCGAATAAAAAACAAGACTTAATATGTAACAATGTATAAATCTTTGTTGAATATGATACGCCCTGAACCTGAACTGCTTATGAATCGAACAGGTTTTTGGAGGAAGTCTACAAGTTAAAGGCAGTTGGTTGCCCAAGGGAGCAAAAAACCCCAGTAGTTAAAATACTGGGGCCTTGTGAGGTTTAATCTAGCTTTACTAGATTCTTAGTAGCGTTTTGGTCATTGAAAACATCTGTATCGAATTCGTTTTCAGATTTAGCAACAACACAAGTTACCATACAGTCGCCCGTTACATTTACTGCTGTGCGCGTCATATCAAGCAATCGATCAACACCCATAATGATAGCAATACCTTCAACTGGCAAACCTACTTGATTTAATACCATAGCAAGCATGATAAGGCCCACACCAGGCACACCTGCAGTACCCACAGAAGCAAGCGTAGCAGTAAGAATTACCATGAGATAATCACTAATCGTTAAATCAACAGCGAAAACTTGAGCGATAAATACAGTCGCTACCCCCTGCATGATGGCAGTACCATCCATATTAATTGTCGCCCCAAGAGGTACGGTGAAAGACGCGACAGAGTTATGCGCACCTAGCTTCTTAGTGGCTGTTTCAAGAGTTACTGGCATAGTTGCACTTGAACTAGATGTACTAAACGCGAACATGCATGCGTCTTTCATCTTAGTTAAGAAAGTTACTGGGCTTAAACCCGTCAGAATTTTTAAAAGTGCAGAGTAGTTGATGAGTGCGTGAATAAACAGAGCGGCTAAGACAGTAAAGAAGTATTTTGCTAAACCTAGAATTAAACCCATCTCAATGGTTGTAAATAACTTAGCCATTAGACAGAAAACGCCAATTGGCGCTAGGTTCATTAAAATAGTCACAAGCTTGAGCACAACCGTGTTCAAATCATCAAACACTTTAGCAACACGCTTACCTGATTCACCGCTCAGTGCCATAGCAATACCAAATAAAAGAGCAAAAACTATAACCTGTAACATGTTACCTTCAGCCATCGCATTGATTGGGTTAGTAGGGAACATGTTGATGATAACTTGAGCCAGGGTTGGTGCTTGTTTGGCGTCAAATGCTGCTTCAGTAGGTACGTCATAACCTACCCCAGGGCTTACTAATAGAGCAAGTGAAATTGCCACAGTGATAGCTACAGCTGTTGTGGTTAAATAAAGTGCGATTGATTTACCACCTAAACGGCCTAACTTTTTAGGGTCGCTTAAGCTACATGTACCACACACCAAAGAAATGAAAACTAATGGCACAACCAGCATTTTTAAGCTGGCAATGAAAATTTGCCCGCCTATGTGAAATAAGCCGTCTACAAAAAAGCCTTTTAAAGCTAAATCGAATAGTCCTAGAGGGATTAAAACGTCTTCTTTTTCACCAAGAATAAATTGAAAAAGCAGGCCTAGAAAAACACCCGCAACCATGCCCAGCATGATGCGAGTGGTTAAACTCATCTTATTATTTTGTGTCATATCGATTGTTAGATTTTTTTAAATTCGTAATAGCCTACCAGCATGGTGCTCTGAGACCAAAAAAAAACGTCAAATAGTTAAGAAAAAGTTGTGATTTTTAATCACTTTATAAGGTAACATGAGGCGATAATAATTTTAATTCAGCTAGGGAGAGAGGTTAATGCCTTTAATGCGCTGGTTTAGCATATTACTGTTTTCCTTTTTAGTCACTGCATGTGGTGGTGGCGGAACGATAGATAAAACCGATAACAATACTGGAGATGGTGGTGCTTCAAATGATTATCAACTTACGTTATCGATTTTAGAACAAACGACAGAGCTTTCTCTAGATACGCCCCTCACAATCGAAGCAACGCTGAGTAATGATGGAGCTGCTGTAGCCGATACCCGAATTAATTTCACAGCTGATGAATATGCGCGTTTTGATGGTCCGGCATCTGTACTTACCAACAGTGAAGGAAAGGCAACTGTTAAGTTGTTACCAACTGATAAGCAGGGTGCTGGTGCGGTGAATGCGTCTGTATCTTTTTCTGAAACAACATTAGAAGAGCAGATTGACTTCACATCACTTGGAGGTGGTGGCTTAAAAATTAGTGTGTCTATAAAAGATACTGACGGTGCTGTGATCAACCAAGATAACCCGCTTTCAACTTCAAGGCCTGCTATTGTTACTGTTGAAGTGATGAATGATAACACCCCAGTTTCGCAAGCTGTTGTAGAGTTAGACACAGACCAAAGAGCGGAGCTTGATTACGACAGTGGCTTAACAGAATCTGACGGTAAAGCAGTTTTTTTCTTAACGCCTAACACAACTAGTGGTCCGGGTTTTGTAACAGTCACTTACAAAGGTACACTTAATGAACAAAGTGACGATGTCATTTCAAGAGGTTACTTTTTCACCGAAGGTTTTAGTACCAGCAGTATTTCTTTGAATATTGAAATGTCTGATGCAGATGGCAATCCAATTACAACTTCAAATCGTTTAAGTGAAGATAAAAATGCAACAATTATTGTTACATTGTCAGAAGACTCTAAGCCATTGTCTGAGAAATTCATTATTATCAATGCGGGTAATAAGGGGATTACTGTTCCTGCTGACGGTCGTGTTGTAACCGACTTAAATGGTCAGGCGACAATTACTTTGTTGGCAAACACAGAGAGTGGAGTTGATGCGCTGACAGCAACCTATATACATAACGATACTGATGTTGTTGCGGTTAGCCCTTACTACACAGCAAGCAACCCTAAATTTGATGCTGATCCTTACAAAATTTTATTTACTGCGAAAAATCCATTAACTAATGAACCATCAATCACATTAGCTGGTGGCAGTGCGTTAACCTTAGAAGCACAGGTTTTACTTAATAATGAGCCAGTAACGAATACCCGTCTGCAATTTGAAGTTGACCAATATGCAAGGCTAGATCATTCTTCAGGTTCAATCTTAACCAACCAAGAAGGTGTTGCGTCAGTTAACTTACTTGATAATGATTTGGAAGGCGCAGGTAAAGCGACGGTCAGTTTTGAAAAACCAGATGGCAACACAATTTCTTCAAACATCTTCTTTGATAGTGCAGGTACCGGCGGAATTAGTTTAACTATTGGTGATGTTTTAGATAAAGATGGAAATAATATTACAGAAGAGAATAAAGTTTCAGCTGAAACTGATGGGTTTGTAACAGTAGCCTTGACTGAAAACAATCAAGGCGTAGCAAATGCGCTTATCTTAGTTCAAGGCGACGCTATTGGTTCTACTATTCCTAGCAATGGTAAAATAGTCACTAATACTGAAGGAGTTGCAACCTTTAAGCTTAGACCAACAACCGAAGCTGGTTTAGGTGAATTTACGGTTACATATCAACAAACTGAAAATTTAGTCTTCAGGCAGTCCGGATATTATCAATCTGAAGGCAATCCTAATATACCGGATACCAGTAAAAATAATATAGATGTGAGAATTTTAACGGGCTGTGTAGATGGATGGGATGCTAACAGGAACGAAGTCAGGTTAGACCCTACAGATTCTAACACTAAATGTATTGACTCTGCGCAGTTGAGTTCTAACGAACTTGCTGAAATTTATGTTTTAGTGACGCCTGTTAACAACGAAACAGCTTACGGTAGAGAAATCGTTTCAGTTGAAACAACTCTAGGTCAAGTTTTACCTACTAACGGTACGGCTTTAACAGACGATCAAGGCGTTGCATTGCTTAAGTTTCAGCCTGGGGACACTGGTGGAGCAGGTTCAGTGACTGTGACATTCAGAGGCGAGTCAAATGCAGCTAATTTCAGTGTAGGCGTTGTTGATATCAAGATTGAATTAGCCGATGGCTTGTTAGAAGGTGTTGATGAACTCAAAGCGGGTGGTAGTACAATTATCACTGCAACTTTGACAGACGAAGAGACGGGTAATCCAATCTTAACTCCTACAGATGTAACCTTTTCTTCCGTATGTGCGGCCAGTAACGAGGCTGAGCTAGACTCTTTAGTGAAGTCTTCAAATGGCATCGCGACTGCAACTTATCGTGCTAATGGTTGTGTAGGCAAAGATATCATCACTGCGACAATTGAAGCTGGTGGTAATAATGCCGTTCAAACTCTAGAACTTACGGTAAGTAAAGCTGAAGCTCAGGCATTAAAGTTCTTAACAGATAATGATGGCTTTGAACAATTTATTGCTCTACCACCAGGTGAAGGTGGCGCACCAACCCTTTCTGTCGTTGAATTCCAACTTCTGGACGTTGACACAAGGCCAATCAAACAAAAAAGAATCGACTTTAGATTAACAGACTCTACAGGCGCAGCGTCTTTAACTCAAACAACAAGTAGCACAAATAATGAAGGTAAAGCTCAAACAACGGTGACTTCTGGCACTGTACCCGGCCCATTAGTTGTGCAAGCTTGTTATATTCCTGATGAATTAATAGCTCAAGGTAAGGAAGAAAATAAGCCCGTAACATGCTGGGCTGATGAAGTCAAAAGATGTGACGATACTCCAACAGCAGATGGTTGCCCTGAAAGTGGCTATATTCCAGTTGAAATTGGTGATCAAATAACAGGTATCTCATCACGCATTTTATTAAGCTCAGGCGTGACTGATCAAGACAGCTTTGATGCTGCTTTAGTAACTAGGAATATCAATGCTCTAGATTATCTTGGCGCAACAGTAGATATTAGAATTTATTTTGGTGATCAATTTAATCAGCTTAGTGGAGATGGCGTTACTGCGACTGTTGTTACAAGTTCAGGCGTTGTTGGCACACTCGATGGTGAAGATCTCACGCCACTTTATAACTGCTCAAGTGTTGATGCAACTTGTACTTTAACATGGCGAAGACAAGGTGATATTCCTTTCTCGGAAAGTGGTTGGGAAAACCAAATTGGTGATGTATGTGATACATACTTCGGTGAACCTGCACCATGTATTGGTGCTTACCCAACTACAGACGACAGCGTTATAGATGATGATGAGATAGTTAACAATATTGTACAAGGTGGTCGAGTTAACATTTTAGTTGTCGCAAAAGGGCAAGAAACCTTTATAGACAGACCAAGCGACGTGAACAGTGATGGCGAAGTTACACTAGAGCGAAAAAATGGTCTTTTTGACGAAGGTGAATTTTATCAAAGTTATGACCGACCTGAGCCATTTATCGATCTAAATGGTAATGGCAAGTATGATGGTAATGTAGTTTGTTCTGATGACTCTTGGGATGATGTGTGCAGTCCTAGAAATTCAGATGGTGGTGTATTTGAAACTTTTCGGGATACAAATAATGATGGCTTGTACACTCAAGGTAATGGTATCTACGATGGTTTGCTTTGTGGTGAAACAGCTCAAGCATCTGGAAAATGTAATAAAGGGCTCATTGAAGTAAGACGCAACTTAGAGCTCGTGCTTTCAGATGACGATCCATTTGTACGTTTCGCAGTAAATAAAGAAGATGTTGATCTGACTATAGACAACAACTTAGATGGTCAGCCTGATGAGTTGCAAGAAAATACAGCTTGTGCGAATGTTACACTTCCGGCACTTGATGATGATGGTAACGTGATCAGAGATTCTGAAGGCGAAGTTGTTTATGCAATTATACAAGAGTTAGAACCTATTACAGGTCATGATGACTTATGTGATATCAAGCAAGTTACGCTTGGTGATAGAGGTGTTGAAGGGTTAAATGTTTATATTTATTTTTCGGACAGAAATGGCAACCCTCTTCCAGCAGGTACTGAAGTTGAGATCACCAGTACTAATGGTAAGTTGGATGTAAGTAACCTTAACTCAGTTATTCCTAGTACAGGTAGGGTTGAATCAGATTATGCTATAGCTTCCCTTTCTAGAGAGGTTGAATCTAACGGTCAAGAGAAAGGCTTGTTAACAATTCAATTTACCTTCACCAAACCGGACGGTGAAGTTAAAGTTGTCACTAAAGAAATCGACGTTCTTGACGCCAACCCATAACCCTTCTTGAAAAAATGCCAACCTAACGGTTGGCATTTTTGTATTGTTTCTATTATATTGCGCAGCTTACTTATTGCTTGATACGTTTTTGCTTAAAATTGCAACAAAAATTGTGTAATTAATCATTAATCAGCTAAAACTTTGTATTAAAAGCTTGTAACAATAGGTGTTTGTAGATATACCTATAAATATTCACGCCCGATGGGCATACATCAAGATGAGTCAGAATAGGCAGCTATGGGCAAATCGTTAGTAATTGTAGAGTCACCTGCAAAGGCGAAAACAATTAATAAATACTTAGGCAAAGACTACATTGTTAAATCAAGTGTAGGTCATGTGCGCGACCTTCCGACCTCTGGGGCAGGCAAAACAAAAGGGGTTGCGACCAAGTCTCCTGCAGAAGTAAGAAAAATGTCCCCGGAAGAAAAAGCCATATATAAGAAGAACAAAGATTATGCGAATTTAGTCGCTCGTATGGGTATCGATCCTGAAAAAGGATGGGAGCCACATTACGAAGTACTTCCAGGCAAAGAAAAAGTCGTACAAGAACTTAAAAAACTCGCAGAAAATGCTGACCATATCTATCTCGCAACCGATTTGGATAGAGAGGGAGAGGCAATCGCTTGGCATCTTGAAGAAATCATTGGTGGTGGGCCAGAAAAATACAAGCGCGTTGTTTTCAATGAGATCACTAAAAATGCGATACAACAAGCATTCGAAGCGCCAGGTCAGTTAAATACAGACATGGTGTATGCGCAACAGGCACGCCGCTTCTTGGATCGTGTCGTGGGCTTTATGGTTTCACCTTTATTGTGGCAGAAAGTAGCTCGTGGTTTGTCTGCGGGCCGTGTACAGTCTGTTGCTGTAAGACTTCTTGTAGAGCGTGAACGGGAAATTAAAGCGTTTATTCCAGAAGAGTATTGGGATATTCACGCAGATACAAAAACAAAATCAGAAGACGTACGCTTTGCTGTGACTAAGTTTCAAGGTCAAGCGTTTAAGCCAGTGAACGAAGCTCAAGCCATGGCGGCAGTTAATACCATCGAGTCTTCATCATTGAGCGTTGTTAAAGTAGAAGAAAAGCCGAGTAAGAGTAAGCCTAGCGCGCCATTTATTACATCGACGATGCAACAGGCTGCAAGTACGCGCTTGGGTTATGGTGTTAAGAAGACTATGATGTTGGCCCAGCGTCTTTATGAAGCGGGTTACATTACGTATATGCGTACTGACTCAACAAACTTATCAAATGATGCGGTTGCAATGTGCCGTGACTACATCACAGATAACTTTGGTAATAAGTATTTGCCAGATAACCCAATTAAATACAGTGCAAAAGGCAATGCACAAGAGGCACACGAAGCAATTCGTCCATCTGATGTAAACGTATTATCAGGCCATGTTGAAGGCGTTGATGCTGACGCCAAAAAGCTATATGAGCTTATTTGGCGTCAATTCGTTGCGTGTCAAATGACGCCAGCAGAATACGACTTAACAACCATAACAGTTGGTGCTGGTGATTACACGCTTAAAGCACGTGGTCGAGTACTTCGTTTTGATGGTTGGACTAAAGTACAACCATCAGTTCGCAAGAAAAACGAGGAAGATCAATCACTACCAGCGGTAGCGGTGGGTGATAATGTTGACCTAATTGCTTTAGACCCTAAGCAGCACTTTACTAAACCACCTGCACGTTATTCTGAAGCAAGCTTAGTTAAAGAACTTGAAAAGCGTGGTATTGGTCGACCTTCAACGTATGCTGCAATTATTTCAACCATTCAAGATCGTGGCTATGTACGCGTTGAAAATCGTCGCTTCTTCGCTGAAAAAATGGGTGAGATCGTCACTGACAGACTAGTAGAGAACTTCAACGACCTCATGAACTTTGACTTCACCGCAAAGATGGAAGGTCGTTTAGATGACATCGCTGAAGGTGAACGTATCTGGACTCAGGTACTTGATAAATTCTATGCTGATTTCAAAGGGCAATTAGAAGTTGCTGGTGGTGACGAAGAAAATGGCGGTATGCGTCAAAACGTTATGGTCGAGACTGATATTGATTGCCCTACTTGCAACCGCAAGATGGGTATTCGTACAGCTTCGACAGGCGTATTCTTAGGGTGTACTGGCTATAATTTACCGCCGAAACAGCGTTGTACAACAACGATGAATTTGGTTTCAGGTGATGAAGCGGTTGCCGCAGATGTAGAAGACGTAGAAACAGAAACCTTGATGCAGATGAAACGTTGCCCGATTTGTGAAACGGCAATGGATTCTTACCTGATTGATGAAACTCGCAAGCTTCATGTTTGTGGTAATAACCCAGGTTGTAGTGGTTATATCGTTGAACAAGGTACTTTTAAGATCAAAGGCTATGACGGTCCCGTTATCGATTGTGATAAGTGTGGTTCAGAGATGCAGCTCAAATCTGGTCGATTTGGTAAGTATTTCGGATGTACAAACGAAGACTGTAAAAACACGCGTAAACTTCTGAAAAGCGGTGAGCCGGCGCCACCGAAAGAAGACCCGGTTCACTTACCAGAACTTCAATGTGAAAAGTCTGAAGCGTATTTTGTATTGCGTGACGGTGCTTCGGGTATTTTCTTAGCGGCGCACACATTCCCTAAATCAAGAGAAACTCGTGCGCCTAAAGTAGCCGAGCTAAAACAGTTTAGAGATAGAATTTCACCTAAGTTCTATTACCTTGCAGATGCACCTGAAAAAGATTCAGAAGGTAATTTATCCGTAGTTCGTTACTCGCGTAAAACTAAGACTCAGTATGTAATGACTGAAGTGGAAGGAAAAGCGACAGGCTGGAAAGCAACGTATGATAACGGTAAATGGATTGAAGAAGATAAGCCGAAGAAGAAAAAGGCTGCTAATTAATATTCTTGAGTTCTTCATTGAAAACCCGAGCCAGGCTCGGGTTTTTTTATGTATTGTTTATTAAGTTTATGAATTAAGAGCAACTTAGAGAAGTTTATATGTAGTGTTATGGTCGACCTATTTGTGTTTGAGCGATATCTTATGCCTTCATCAGCTTTCTAAAGTTGTTGAAGTTTAAAAAGTTTGTTTAGACATTAATCATGTTCTGAACCATTAAGTAAGCGATCAAATAGATCGCTTACTTTTAGCAGCGCTTTTACTAAATATTGGTATATAAATGTTTAGAGGATTGACGATTAGCAAAACTGCCAACAATAAAATAGCATAAAGCTAAAGCTAGATTACCCGCTGATACTTGTTCTATCTCAACAACAAAACCAGTTATTGCAAGTACAAAGCCCAATGTAAAGACCAGAGCAACACTGAAAAAAGCGGTCTTCTTACAATAGTTGCCCACAGAAAAACATAAGAGTACACCTGCTGTATTGACCAAAGCATAAGCAGCAGCAAATCTGAAATTCGGTTCGTCGAATCTGAGCAACTCAATGGTTGCTGCCAGTGAGAAAGAGCAAAATAGTATACATAGTGCATATTTTTCAGATGCTTTTGCATAGGCTGTTTTCGCTTCACTGACACTGCTATAAATCGGCAAAGTTATCAATGTTCCCCATGCTTGTTGCCTTTGAATTCTTGTCCATAAGATCATAAAAGCAAGAATGCACACAAGGTTAGAAAATACAAATAAGCTAGGTCTGCCTGCAACATAGAAGTAATTTAAGGCAAGTAAACCTAAAAATATCACAAGTAGGAGTACCGTGTATTGGATGAGCGAGCGCCCCATAAAATAGCTTAACGGGAAAAAGAACTTATTTAACCCCTGCCCATAGCCCTTTAAAAAACCTTTAGGGATCGGAGACCAACCAGATTGAAGTGCATGCTTATAGTCAACAATTGCTTGAGCTTGCCATTTAAACGCTCTACCAAAGCGTTTTCTAAAAAGTACTAGGTTGATATTTATTATAACAGCTAAAATGGCTACCCAAGTAGGTACCTGTTTGAAAACAATAGTAAAGCCAATGATAGCAAAGAAAAAATAGGCACTAGAGTTAAACATTTTGCTAGTAACTCGACACTTTAAATAAAATAAAGTACCTACTAAAACAGAGATACTTAGCAATTTAAGTTCCTCATATTGTTCAAAAATAATAGCACTTGTGAACAAAATAACGTGTGGAACAACAATAATGATATTGCCTTGTTTGACAATATGGTCAGTATAACCTGGTACTAAATTATGCCACTCTGTGGCTTGCAGGCGAATGCTTTGCCAGGACACTGAAGCAAAAGCACAGATGCTGGTAAAACACATTGTAAAGGGTAAGGGTTCAGTGAGCCCTTTAATCATGATAAGTACACTGACAATTACACCAATAAACATGGGAAGCAGGTAGTTTAAGCTGCCGCACTCTTTGAACCAATATGCATAAAACCCTTTATGCCAAGCTCGGTTTAGCGTATTACTCATATGTGCAACTCCACAAATAACTGCTCAAGAGATAATGTCGAAACATGGTTTACACCAGCAATATTTTGTTCCTGGTAACCCGAGATGATTGCTGCGTTATGCTGCTTGTTAAGGATATCAAAGTCGCTTAAATTTACTGCTGTTTCGTTGCTGAAACTAACTTTACGAACGGAGGCTTTTAGTTCATCTAATTCGTTAAAGAGTTTGATTTCGCCGTCTTTAACAAGTGCAACATGGGTCGCGACTCGTTCAATATCTGAAGTGATATGTGTTGAGAAGATAACTCCAGAGCCTGATTCGAGCGATAGGTCAAAAAGATCAAGCATAAACTCTCGACGCGCGATAGGGTCTAAGCTGGCCACAGGTTCATCTAAAATAAGTAGTTTAGGCCGATATGCCATCGCCATGATTAAAGCAAGTGCTTGCCGTTGGCCAATTGATAGGTTTTCAACCATATCATCAGAATTTAATTCAAAACGTTTTAGCCAATCTAGCTCTAGTGTATTATCCCACTTGCTATAAAAACTTGAGTGTAAATCTAACGCTTCTCTAATCGAAAAACCCTCATATCCAAATGCTTGCTGGGGCACATAGCCAACTTGTGACTTTAATTCTGCATCTAATTGAGTCGGGTTTTCCCCGAGGGTAAATACTTCGCCCGTATCTACCTCAATAAGTCCAAGAGCACTGCGCAAAAGGGTTGTTTTACCAGCGCCATTTTTGCCAAGCAAACCCACAACCATACCGGGCTCTATGGTTAAATCGATGTTTTTTAACACCATGTTTTGATTAAATATCTTATGAACGTTTTTATATTCTAAAAGGGCGGTTGTCATTATTATTGCTCCCATCTTTTTGAGATTATCTCATTTAGTTCGTTCACGGTTACACCAAGCTGTTTTGCCTGCTGTATTAGTTGATCTACCCCTTCATAAAGGAGCGTTTGACCTTGTTCTGATGATTGAGGTTGCTGCTCTGCAACCCGAGTAGGTTGGCCTCTTCGTCTTTCTAACCAGCCTTGATCTACAAGCATGCCAATAGCCCGTGACACTGTCATCGGGTTCACGGTGAAATACTCTGCAATTTTTCTAACGGATGGCAACTCTTCTCCAGCTTGTATCTGGCCACCGACAATTAAACGAACGATTTGCTCGTGTAATTGTTTATAAATTGGATCGCCACTACTGGGGTTGACATTAATAAATTCTAGCATTAATCTAAACTCACTGTATTAATACAATAATACACCAATACACTAAGTTAAAAGTATCATAGTGTGTGTAAAAAGCAACAAGGAACTCAAAAATGAGCAGAAGTAACATGACAAAAATAGGTCTTTTTAAATTAGCGGCCCTGCCGTTAATGATGGGGCTTTCATCTTCAGCTATTGCAGAGCAAGAAAATAAAGTAAAACCAGAGCTTACTCCATGTTATGCAAAGGGTTTAGATGACAGATTATTATGCGGCAGCATTAAGCAGCCAGTTTCAGACAACCCAGCGGACGGCGAAATAGACATTCATTTTGCAATCATTCCTGCAATCAAACCAAGTAAACCAGATGAAGCCGTACTCGGCTTTGCTGGTGGTCCTGGTCAGTCTGCCACAGAGTTAGCGGCTAGTTTTGATAGAGACTTACGCTTTGCTCGTGAATCTAGAGACATTTTGCTTGTTGATCAGCGAGGAACAGGTAAATCCAATAAGCTTCAATGTGATGGTACAGATTTAATTACGCAATTTGATTTTAATGATTTAACCGAAGACATGGTCAAAATCGGTAAAAAAGACACACAAAAGTGTAAAGAAAAGCTTAATACTGACTTAACACATTATTCTACTGTAGCAGCGGCAAAAGACTTTGAAGCGGTTAAAAAAGCGTTAGGTTATAAAGGTCTTCACCTATACGGTGTGTCATATGGTACGCGTATAGCGCAAGAATATACACGTCAATTCCCAAGTTCAGTCATTACCAGTACGCTAGATGGTGTAGTTCCGATGCAGCAAAGTTTAACAGCGATAGGTAAGGCGATTGATGATTCGATGAATGCTTTACTTGAAAGATGTGAAACAGATGCTAATTGCTCTCAAAACTATCCAAACTTGAAAGCGAACTTCTATAAGTTACTTGAGAAATTAGATGAGCAAGCGATTGAAACAACCGTTCGTCACCCAAGAACACACAAGGAGATAAAACTAGTACTAACCAAAATGAAGGTATTTGGCACTGTTCGTATGGCTTTATATAGCCACACTACACGTGCATTAGTACCTTTAGCAATTAGTGAAGCCTTGAATGGTGATTATTCACCAATTGTAGGTCTCCTTTCTTCGACAGATATGATGGAAAGCATGGCGATGGGCATGCACAGTGCAATTGTCTGCTCTGAAGATTGGCCAAACTTAACTGACGCCTCTCGTGCAGAACATGGCCAAGCTTATATGGGAAGAATGATGATTGAAGGCTTTGACATTGCATGTCCTATTTGGGATGTCAAACCGGTAGATAAATCTTTCTATGAACCAGTGAAAACAGATATTCCTACGCTTTTATTATCAGGCGGTTTAGATCCAGCTACGCCTGCAAGTTGGGCTGAAATGGCAATGGTCGAAATGAGTAACGCAAAACATCTAATTGCTGAGAGTGCAACACATGGTGTGGTATCACAAACTTGTGCTGCGAGTATCGTCGGTAATTTTATTGACTCGAATGGGACTGAAGAATTAGACACAACGTGTCTAGGAAAAGACAATCGTAAGCAGTTTTTCATGAACTTAAACGGTGTTGCATTGCATACAGACAGTGATTCTGAATCGAGTACAAAGGAGTAAGAGATGATTTCTGTAAATAACTTAGAAAAGAAAATCGGTTCAGTAAAAGCCATGAATAACCTGAGCTTTACTGCACAAAATGGCAAAATCACAGGTTTGCTAGGACCAAATGGTGCAGGTAAAACCACCTGTTTGCGTACCGTATTTGGTTTATTAAAAGCTGACAGTGGCAATGCCGAGATTGATGGTATTGATGTCGCAAAAGAGCCGATGGCTGCAAAACAAAAATTGGGTTTGTTTCCAGACCCATGTGGTTTATACGAGCGTTTGACACCGCGCGAGTACATTCAATTCTATGCTGAACTTAGTGGCATGGAAACGGACGCAGCAAAAGCTGCAACCCAAGATGTTTTAAGTAAATTAAAAATGGACGACATTGCTGACAGACGCTGCCAAGGTTTCTCGCAAGGCCAGCATATGAAAACGGCACTGGCGCAAGCAATCGTGCATAAGCCGACCAATATCATTTTAGATGAACCAACACGTGGATTAGATGTAATGAGTACGCGTATTCTTCGTGAGTTATTACTAATGCTGAAAGAGCAGGGACACTGCGTGCTGTTTTCAAGCCATGTAATGCAAGAAGTGGCCGCACTGTGTGATCATGTTGTGGTAATGGCAAAAGGGCAAGTTGTGGCAGAAGGCTCGCCAACAGAATTATGTGAGCGAACCGGCAAAGAAAGCCTAGAAGAAGCGTTTATTGAATTAATCGGTAGTGATGAAGGAATTGCAGCATGATGAAGTTACTGTCAGTTTTATTTAAAAAAGAAGTATTGGATGCAAGCCGTGACAAGCGTTCGGTAATGGCAGGTTTGTATTATGCCATTGGTACACCAATCATTATGTGTTTACTATTTTCAGTGATGTTAAAGCAATTTGCATCACCAGAAGATTTAAAAATCACCATTAAAAACGCAGAGCAAGCCCCTAATCTGGTTCAGTATCTTGAAAGTAAAGAGATTCTTCATGGTACAGGCGAAGACGTTAAAGATATCGTACTAGAGATTAGCGATGATTTTGCTGAAAAGATGTCTGAAGGTCGACCTGCAACAGTCACTGTGATTGCAGATAAGTCTAATGATAAGTTGCGTAAGTCGATTTCTCGATTAGAGCGCTCACTAGCACGTTATAACTCTGAGGTAGCGAGCTTACGTCTATTGGCAAGAGGTGTTGATCCAACGCTTATGAGAGCCGTTGATGTACAAGTGCATGATCAAGCAACACCTGATTCTAAAGGCGGTATGTTCTTAGGTATCGCGACACTATCGATTGTATTAACGCTGTTTTATGCAGCAATGAATCTAGCCATTGATACCAGTGCCGGTGAACGTGAACGAAATTCTATCGCTTTATTACTAAGCCACCCAATTAGTACATTACAAATTGTATTAGCTAAGTCTGGCGCTATTGCAACATTCTCTATGCTAGGTCTTGCACTTATCTTAGTGGTATCAAAGTTTGCTTATGGCATGGTACCTTGGGAACAGCTTGGCTTTAGCGTTAACTTAAGCATTGAATTTATGTTGTTCTGTTTTGTGATTGGTTTACCGATTGCGTTGATGTCAGCAAGTTTGCAAGTGTTTGTGTCGTTCATGGCTAAATCGTTCAAAGAAGCACAAACCTATGTAACCATGGTTTTATTCGTACCTATGGGCCTGAGCATGGTAACTACCTATGATATCGCGACAGATGTTGTACAGTGGCTACCAATTGCAGCACAACAATACGCTATGATTGAATTTATTAAAGGTAATGAAATTCCTGTTGCACAACTTGCGCTATCAACACTGGTAACACTAGGACTATTCGGTGTGTTTAGTTACCTAAGCAGCCGCATGCTGAAAAGTGAAAAAGTGGTATTCGGTTTATAATTAATAAATAAAATACTCCCAACCAGCCCCGTTCTTCACGGGGCTTTTTTATATGTTAATTGTTGTAAATACATTGTTGTATTTTGTTTCTGTTATCAATATCATCACGAATCATTTCATAAAGGAGCTAAGTATTAATGAAAAGATTGCTTATTATACTATTAAGCTTTTTAACTCTTGGGTGTGAAAACCCACCTAGCTTTCAAGAAATGAAATCTAGTTTTGAACGAAATAAGCACACATTTTCAGAACTTCAAAGCTTTGTCTGCGAGATGGGCAAAGAGGAACAGCCATTTAGAAATTTTGATGGCAGTTTTTTTTATAGCGTGAATCTCCCAAAACAAGAAAATGAGCCAACCATACAATATTTAGATGAAAGGTTATCTAAAATAGGCGCAACATCTATTGGGTTTAAAAAAGGCGAGAATGTTAATTGCACTCTAAGAATACAGCTATATGTAGCAGGTTTTGCAGGCTCTGGCGTTTCATTCGATTATAAATATAATGTCGAAAACCCAAACTCACCTCGCGAACAGGGTTTCACCCTTGAACACTTACCTGAAAAAGGACCTGTGAAATTTGATGAGCCTCTAGCAAACGGTTGGTATCTTTCTTTTTATAGAAACTAACGAAGTTAAAAGATATAATTATTTAAGCCTTCACTGTTAGTGAGGGCTTTTTTATATCAGCGATAAATCGGTTATATAAACCTTAACTTTCTTAGTGTTATCCATTTTCAAATACTGTCATAATATGTGTGGTTTTTATTAATTTTTGGAATGTGTGAATGTGTGAACTTTTGGGAATGTCTGCTAACGTACCTACAGACATTTGTTTTAGTTTTTCAGGCCTTTTAGAGCGCGGAGGCAATACTGGTCCTCATAAAGATGGTTGGGGTATTACATTTTACGAGGGTAAAGGCTGTCGTACATTTAAAGATCCAGAGCCAAGTTGTACATCTGAAATTGCGAAACTAGTCAAAGCTTACCCGATTAAAAGTGTTTCGGTAATTAGCCATATTCGTCAGGGCAATCGTGGGCGTACATGTTTGGAGAATACCCATCCATTTACCCGCGAGCTCTGGGGCCGCGAAATTACCTATGCCCACAATGGGCAACTTTCGAATTACCAAGATTTAAAACCAGAATTTTATAAACCTGTCGGCAATACCGACAGTGAGTTGGCGTTTTGTTGGATCTTAGACAAAATCCGTGAAAAGTATCCAAAACGTCCCTCTAATATGGCTTCTGTGTTTCGCTATGCTGCAAAGCTCGCTAACGAATTAAGGGAGAAGGGCGTCTTTAACATGCTACTGACAGATGGTGTGTTTGTTTTGGCTTTTTGTACGAATAATTTACACTGGATAACTCGTAGAGCACCTTTTGGTAAAGCGACTTTAATTGATGCAGATATGGTTGTTGATTTTCAACAAGAGACGACACCAAACGATGTGGTTTCTGTTATTGCAACTCGCCCACTGACTAATGATGAGCAATGGCAAAAGATGGAACCTGGCGAATTTGCCTTATTTAAGTTAGGCGAAAAAATCTAGCTCTTTACAGTGTTAAGCAAAGCAAAAAGCCAAGCATATGCTTGGCTTTTTGTTATCTCAACGGGTCATTCTATTTGTCATACTGTTTAAGCTGGACTTGGAATTGTTCAATTCCTTCTTTTCCTTTATACATTTTAACAAGTAAAAAGTCATATTCTGGTGCAAACCAAGCAATTGCCTGTCTTTTGTTATTGTCATAGAGGCGTTTAACTCTGATTGTTTCAACATTGCCAATCGGTAGTGTTATGGTCTCTTTTCCATCAACTTCAAAATCATAGTTACGTTGATTGCCATTTTTATCAATAATAGGGTAACTAAATTTTGTTCCACCTGCTTTTAAATCATTCCGCAGTTGAAACTGATAGGTAAGTAGATCTTTTTGTTCTGCTTTCCAGTCAACTTTCAGCGGATGTTTATTTTTATTTGAGAAGATTTGTTTTTTACTTTGATCAAATACAAGATTGTACTGCTTATCTGGGCCTGTGCCTTTTCGTGACATTGAATATTCTAATGGAATAGCTTGATTATTATTCACCATGAATCTGGCACGTTCATTTCTCTCATCAGAGAAAATCATCCACTCAATATCACTCTGATAAGTGAGTACATAAGTATTGTCAGCATTTTTTGTTAATTCACGCAGCGCATTGCCTTGGACGGACCCTTTTCGGCTAACTTCATATTCTGCTCGATAGGGAGTAAGGGGCTCGGCTAAAACCGATGTTGAGAAAATAGCGCTTAGTGCAATAAACCAAGCGCTAGTATGTCTATTCCGCGAACTGCGCGCCTTGCGGTGGAAGGGGTTGATTGTCAAAAACGGCATAGTCTGCTTCCATTGTTAGTCTCTGTTCGCTGAACCATTGGACCGCCAAAGGATAGATTATGTGTTCTTGTTTGTGAACCCGCTGGGCAAGTGACTCTGCTGTATCATTTGCTAAAATTGGTACTTTAGCTTGTAAAACAACAGGTCCACCGTCTAATTCTTCTGTCACAAAGTGGACACTTACGCCGTGCACGTCGTCTTTAGCATCTATTGCTCTTTGGTGGGTATTCAGCCCTTGATACTTAGGCAACAAAGAAGGATGAATGTTCAACATTTTTCCTTTAAATTTTTGCACTAAGCTAGGAGTAAGAATACGCATAAATCCAGCTAATACAACTAGAGCTGGGTCAAAAGAGTCAATTAATTGTGCGAGTTGTGCATCGTAGTCTTCGCGTGATGCAAAATCTTTATGGCTAAGAACACAAGTTTCAATGCCTGCGTTCTTTGCGCGTGTTAGGCCGAAAGCATCGGCCTTGTTGCTGATAACAGAGACAACATCACCACTGATTTGATTACTTAGGCAAGCATCTATAATGGCTTGTAGATTTGAACCACTGCCTGAAATCAAGACAACAATACGCGATGCTGGCATTACTCAGCACCACCAATGATTTCTACTTGTTCTTCACCAGCAGCCGCAGTTTGAATTTCACCGATGTGCCACGCATCTTCACCTTGTGCTTTTAAAATCTCAAGGCTCTGCTCAAGTTTGTCTGCAGGAACGACTAAGATCATACCAACACCACAGTTGAATGTACGGTACATTTCATGAGTTTCGATGTTACCGTTTTCTTGTAACCAGTTGAATACTGCAGGCCATTTCCAGCTATCGCCCTTAACAACTGCTTTTGCTGATTCAGGCAATACACGAGGAATGTTTTCCCAGAAACCACCACCAGTGATGTGAGAAAGTGCGTGTACGTCTACGTCCTTTAGTAGTTCTAAGATAGATTTAACGTAGATACGCGTAGGCTCCATTAGGTGTTCGCCTAATGTCTTGCCTTCAAATTCTGAGTTTGTATCAGCGCCTGACACTTCAAGCACTTTACGGATCAGTGAGAAACCGTTTGAGTGAGGGCCGCTAGAAGCAAGTGCGATCAGCTGGTTGCCAGCTGCTACTTTGGTACCGTCGATGATTTTTGATTTTTCTACAACACCAGTACAGAAACCAGCCATGTCATAGTCATCGCCTTCGTACATACCTGGCATTTCAGCAGTTTCACCACCGATAAGTGCACAGCCAGAAAGCTCACAACCTTTACCAATGCCAGTAACTACGTCAGCAGCAACGTCAACGTCTAGTTTACCTGTTGCATAGTAGTCAAGGAAAAATAGTGGCTCAGCACCTTGAACGATAAGATCGTTTACACACATCGCAACTAGGTCGATACCTACTGTGTCGTGCTTTTTAAGATCGATAGCAAGGCGAAGTTTTGTACCAACACCATCTGTGCCAGCAACTAATACAGGCTCTTTATAACCAGTTGGAAGTTCGCATAGTGCACCAAAACCGCCGATGCCACCCATTACTTCTGGGCGACGCGTTTTTTTCACCACGCCTTTAATGCGTTCAACTAGTGCGTTACCCGCATCAATATCAACGCCAGCGTCTTTGTAGCTAAGAGACTGTTTATTCTCGCTCACAGGTTTTCCTCAAATTTGCTAATAGGGGTTGCTTAGAAACGCGCGTATTTTACAACAATTGCTTAGGTGGGGCTAGTTGAATCTAAGTGGTAAGGACAGATATCCTTCACAAATAAAATACGCAGCTAAATCTGCTGCGTATTTTTAAAGCAATACGTGCTTAATTCAATGTATTAAGCTTCAGCGATGATGATCGTACGAAGTGGAGCAGGGTAGCCTTCAATGGTTTTTGTTGGATCATTAGGGTTAAGGAAATCAGCCAGAGATTCTGTTTCCATCCACTCAGTACGTCTTTGCTCCTCTAATGACGTTACATCTTCATTAACAACGCGAATATTCTTAAAGCCAACTCGCTCTAACCAGAGAGTTAATGCCGCTGTGCTAGGAATAAACCAAACGTTACGCATTTTTGCATAGCGATCGGTCGGTACTAATACAGTATGCACATCGCCCTCAACTACCAGTGTTTCTAATATGAGTTCACCACCTTTGCGTAATTGGGCTTTTAACTGCGCTAGAAAGTCCATAGGAGAACGTCTGTGATATAAAACACCCATTGAAAAAACGGTATCAAAAGCTTTTAGCTCAGGTAATTGCTCCACACCCAGGGGTAAAAGATGTACCTTTTCATCTTTATTAAAATGTTTTATTGCTTGGAATTGCGATAAAAACAGGTCTGACGGGTCAATTCCAACGACAAATTCAGCTCCCGCACCTTTCATACGCCATAAATGATAGCCCGAACCACAGCCGATATCTAAAACAGTACGTCCGTGAAGTGGACTAATATGCTCAACTAGGCGGTCCCATTTCCAATCGCTGCGCCACTCTGTATCAATGTGAATGCCATGAATGTGAAAAGGGCCTTTTCGCCATGGCATCATGCGCTTTAGTAAATGCGTCAACTGTTTCTTGTGACCTTCTGATAATTCTGTTTCTAGACCAAACTCAACTTTATCTGTGATATTGATGTGTGGCGTATTTGACTCAGGTAGGTTCTTAAGTACTTTTTCCCATTTTGGCCAATCGCCGTGTTGGGCTTCTTTTTGCCAGTGTGTCAATTGTGCTGGAAGCGTATCTAACCAATGGCTAAGTGGCCCTTTAGCAATGGCCGCATAAAAATCTGTAAACCAAGTATTCATTTTAATTCCGTTATTTAATCGCAACCATTGAGCAGAAGTTGAAGCATTGATACCAAACCTGAGTTTGGCTGAAGCCAATATCAGATAAGCGCGCAAGATGAGTGCTCAATAAATCTGTGCGCATCACATTTTCGATGGCAGTACGTTTTTGGCTTATTTCTAACTCTGAATAGCCGTTATGACGCTTAAAGTCATGGTGCAAATCTATGAGTAAATTATCTGCCTGCTCATTTTCGCCACGAAATTTCTCGCTGAGAAGGAGTACTCCGCCTGGCTTAAGACTGTTATAAATCTTTTCTAATAGTGTTCGGCGCTGCTCTGGAGGTATAAATTGCAAGGTGAAGTTCATAGCGACAACACTGGCATTTTCAAGATTAACATCATTGATATCAGCTAAGTTTACTTCAACAGGCACATCGGATTTGAAGCCTTTTAGATGTAGTTTGCACCGCTCTACCATAGGTTCAGAGTTATCAATGGCGATAATCGTACAATTTTCTTTTTCTATATTGCGTCGCATGCTCAAAGTTACTGCACCTAACGAGCAGCCTAAATCATAAAGGTTCGAGTTGCTCTGTGCGTATTGACCTGCTAACTTTCCCATAGTGCTAACAATAGTGGCATAACCAGGGACTGAGCGCTGGATCATATCAGGAAATACTTCGACGACATTTGCATCGAAGGAGAAGTCTTTGACCTCAACTTGATTGGCGTAAATACTGTCTTTGCCAGTCACGGTTCGTCTCTCATTACAAATAATTTCTGTATTTTAGCATTTTAAATAAATTAATCAGGGGTATTTTGTAAGAAGAATGTATGTTTCTGAAACTAAAATGAAATATTTTTTTAATCTCATGTTTTAAATTATGCCATCATCGATTATTGTAATATACAAAAGAACTATAAAGTTGTTGGTTCCTTCAAACTAAAGGGTTGGAATATGTTTTTCCTAAAATTATGCGATTTTTTCCATAAATTTCGAGCTTTATACATAACATTGTGGCTATTAATTATTTGCACCATTGTCGTTTGTACATACTTAGCTGTTGCAAAAGATCAAACAGAAACAATTGCAGTAATGCTCATTTGTTTAATAATTACATGGCCTTTGTCAAAAATCTCACAATTAAATAAGAGCCGCTATAAATAAGCATCTGATGATTATAAAAATACAATTCATCGTGGACCTATAGTTGTAGAACTATAAGTTTGCTTCTAAAGTGTACTATGCACTTTGTGTAGAATCATGGTGATTATAGCAACTAACAATCACTATATATTTGTCTGATATCACATAGCAGTTGTAACTTTTAGACTTGTCACATATCTTATGCACAAGTTCGGTTAATTAATAAAGAGAAAAAAATGGCAAGAAACAAAGTGATTAGCACAGAAGATATTTTATCAACCCTGTGCCACTCGGTGACCGAAGTTTTATCCTCAGCTAGTGGCAATCAAATTTCGTATTCTGCAATGGTACAAAAAATTACGCGTACTTGTATGCGACCTGATATTGGTTGTTTTGTGCTGTTTGATGGCGGCTTTACAGGGCTTGTTGTGATGAACTTCACCCAGCAAGCTGCGATGGAAATCTACCAAGACTACATGCGCAACATGGGAATGCCTGAAGATGAAATTGCACAAAGCCACTTGTCTGATGACGTATCAAACGTGTTAGGTGAATTAATGAACCAAATGGTTGGTGATTTTACTGGTAAGGTTCGTGAACAACTTCACACATCTATTACGCAAAATCAGCCTAAGATGATGGCGATTAACAAGCAGGTGCAAATTTCTGTAGATACGACGATGGATCGCCCACAGGCACGTCGTGTAACGTTTACGACTCAAGATCAAAATATCTTCTATCTTGAACTCGCGATGGACAAAACTGAGTTTATTAAACTACATGATTTCGACATTGCTGAATCAGTTGACCCAGACTCAATTATTGAAAGTCAAGCCAAAGCTAAACAAGATGCTTCTAAAACAAAAGCCGCTGCAAATAATGATGTAAGCGATGACGCTGACGATGATTTCATGGCTGAATTAGGTTTATAAGAATCTAAAATTTGAATAGAAAAGCAGGCATAGCCTGTTTTTTTGTGTTTAATAAAAGCTTAGTTGCTCTTGTCGAAGTACTAAAAATAACCTCAACTCTAGTTCAAGCTGGTGATATTCTGGCTCCATGTGGCAACACAGATTGTAAAAGCTTTTGTTGTGATCTTTTTCTTTGAAGTGTGCTAGTTCATGAACTACTAAGGCTTTTAAGAGTGGTTCTGGCGCTAAACGAAGTTGCTCGGCTATGGCAATTTCATGTTTGGCTTTTAGCTTGCCACCGTGTTGTTGTCGTTTAAAGGTATGTGTGCCCAGTGCATTTTCTACTAAATCTTTCTGCTTCTTATACTGTACTTGCTGCAACTTGGGGGCATTCTTCAAATATTTTTGCTTGAGTTCATTAGTGAATTCAAAAAGTAATTTGTCATTTTTTAGAGTGTGACTGACAGGGTATTTATTTTTGAAAAACGAAAGCAGCTTATTGCCACAGATAAGCATATCAACTTGTTCTTGAATATTTTCAGGGTAATGACTGAAATAGTGTTTGTAAGGGTGGGGCACTGGTTACTCTCTACTCTAATTTGATGTAATTCTAAAACAATGAGTTTTGCTTTGCTTCTTTTTCAGCAGGAAATGGCAAACTGACATTATGCTCTAAACCTAACTCAGCAATAAACTGCCTAGCTAGAAGTGGTGTGTCATAGTTATCGGCGGTATGGAAAAACACATAGGGGGTTTTGCCTTCTTCAAGCCACAAACGAATTTTATTTAACCAAGGTTTGTAAAAAGCTCTGTTCTCTTCAAGGTTTGATGTGCCGACATATCTGATGATAGGTGCATTGCTGGTGGCTATGACATGCAATGGTACTTTAGGTTTCTTTGCCTGGGCATCTATTACGGCTTCTGTGTTTGGTATTTCACTAAAAAGAGGTCGTGTATCCATCATGATACGGTTGTAATTATGTTTCATTAAGAACTGGTTATAACGACGCTCCGCATCGCCTTTATCGAAAAAATCTAAATGTCTTACTTCAACGGCAACAGAAAGCTCATCTGGTAATAAAGCACAGAAATTTTCAATGCGATGCAAATATTCAGGGGAACATGCTTTGGGAAGTTGTAGCATTACTTGCCCTATTTTAGGAAAAAGTGGGCTAAACAAATCAAGCCAAATATTTAGGTCATCTCGGCAATGTTGTAACGCCATCTCATGACTGAAGCGCCTCGGTATTTTAAAGGTAAATTTAAAATCCTCGGGCACTGACTGATACCATTTTTGTATAGTGTCAGGTTTGGGATCGGCATAAAAACTGGTGTTACCTTCAACGGTGTTAAAAATTTGACCATATTCTGAGAGCATATTGCTTGGCGCACAGTTAGACGAAAAAAAACGACCTTTCCAGTGAGTGCTACTCCATTGTGGACAACCTAAGTAAAGCATATTTTTTATTAAATAACTTAATATGAGCACGAGAGTGTAACAAATAGGTGCAATAGTTGGAAAATTTATAAACTATTGCGAAAGCTCAGCACTTCAAGGATGACATTAACGGCGATTTTTATATAATTGGTGCAATTTTTCATTAAACGAAGTTCAGCACTATGCTTGCTGAACAAACAGGAATGCTATGCGCTCTATATACTGCGGAAATTTAAACAGCAACCATGTTGGTCAAGAAGTGGAACTATGTGGTTGGATCAACAAACGTCGTGACTTAGGTGGTCTAATTTTCATCGACTTACGTGACCGTGAAGGGTTAGTTCAGGTGGTGTTTGACCCTGAAGTTGAAGGTCTGATGGACGTGGCAAATACGTTGCGTCAAGAGTTCTGTGTAAAGGTAACAGGTACAGTACGTGCGCGTCCTGAAAGTCAAATAAATAAAGAAATGGCAACTGGTGAGGTTGAAATTCTAGGCACAGGTTTAACTGTTATTAACCGTTCTGAACCATTACCACTAGACTTTAATCAGCAAAACTCTGAAGAGCGTCGTTTAAAGTACCGCTATTTAGACCTTCGCCGCCTTGAAATGTCAGACAGAATTAAGCTTCGTGCTAAAGCAAGCAGCTTTGTGCGTCGTTTCTTAGACACAAATGACTTCTTAGACATAGAAACGCCAGTGCTTACTAAAGCAACGCCAGAAGGTGCCCGTGATTATTTAGTACCGAGTCGTGTTCATAAAGGTAGTTTTTATGCGTTACCTCAGTCTCCTCAGCTGTTCAAGCAACTACTGATGATGTCTGGTTTCGATCGTTACTATCAAATCGTTAAGTGCTTCCGTGATGAAGATTTACGTGCTGATCGTCAGCCTGAATTCACACAGATCGATTTAGAAACTTCGTTCATGACGTCTGATCAAGTTCGTGAAGTCACCGAGCGTTTAATTCGTGAAATGTGGCAAGAACTTCTAAACGTTGATTTAGGTGCTTTTCCGGTAATGCCATACAGCGAAGCAATGAGTCGTTTTGGTTCGGACAAGCCAGACCTACGTAACCCGTTAGAGCTTGTTGATGTTGCTGACATTGTTAAAGATGTAGAGTTTAAAGTACTAGCTGCACCGGCAAATGATGAAAAGGGTCGTGTTGCTGTGTTAACAGTGCCAGGCGGAGCAAAACTTTCTCGTAAGCAAATTGACGAATATACAAAGTTTGTAGGCATCTATGGTGCGAAAGGTCTTGCTTGGATGAAAGTTAATGACCGTGATGCAGGCGTTGAAGGTGTTCAATCTCCAATTGCGAAATTCTTAAATGAAGAAGTCATTAATTCACTGCTTGAGCGCACAAATGCTCAAACTGGCGACATCATCCTATTTGGTGCTGATAAGCGTAATGTTGTTAACGAAGCTATGGGCGCGTTACGTCTGAAAGTGGGTTTAGATCTTGAACTTACAGATCTAAAAAAGTGGGCACCATTATGGGTTGTAGACTTCCCGATGTTCGAAGAAGACGACGAAGGAAACCTACATGCAGTACACCACCCATTCACTGCACCAAAAGATATTTCTGCAGCAGAGCTTGAAGCTAACCCAGCAGCGGCTATTAGCGATGCATACGACATGGTACTGAATGGCTATGAAGTAGGTGGTGGTTCTGTTCGTATTCACAATAACGATATGCAACAAGCTGCATTCCGCATTCTAGGTATTGAAGAGCAAGAGCAAGAAGATAAGTTTGGTTTCTTACTTGATGCGCTTAAGTACGGTACACCGCCACATGCAGGTCTTGCATTCGGTCTTGACCGTCTGGTTATGCTACTTTGCGGAACAGACAATATTCGTGACGTGATTGCGTTCCCGAAAACAACGCAGGCATCTTGTTTAATGACAAATGCGCCAAGTGTTGCTAACCCAGATGCATTAACTGAACTTGCTATTTCAGTTGAAAAGGCAAAAGAAGAACAAAACGACGCTTAATCGTTGTCTTGAATCAAGAGAGCGACCAATCGGTCGCTTTTTTTATGCCTGAGATTTATGAACAGGTTTAATACCAATTCTCAATAATACTCAATCTTTTTGAGGGACTAAAACTGACGCTAGCATCATTGAAAATTTCTTATTTAGAACAACTAAATAGCAAAATTTCGCCTTGCTATTGACAAGTTTTTCTCTATTCAAAATAGATTGCTTAATTAAGAGGGGTGGTATAAATGTAATTTAGATTTGTTCGCCTAACAAATTCTTTAAGTTATGAATTTAGGTGAGTAGTAATTACGTGAAGAGTTGTAGCTGTGATTTAAGATTTGTGACGTATAAAGCCGCTAAGTGAATTAGCGGCTTTATTAAAAAGCTTAAACCAACTCGATTGGTTGGATTTTTACTGAGTTATCTTCTTCTTCCAGTTCCATTGCAGGCTCTTTAAACTCAGGTTTATCAAGGGCAATATCACCGCCGTCAATCACTTCACCTGTTTGCAGGTTTTTAAAATCAAACAACTCACCATCTGCTAAATGCGAGGGGACGACGTTTTGCATTGCAGTGAAGATACTCTCAATACGGCCTGGGTTTGATTTATTCCACTCATATAACATGGCTTTAACATGTTTGCGCTGAAGATTTTCTTGAGAGCCACACAAGTTACAAGGAATAATCGGGAACGCTTGTGCTGTTGCGTACTGTTCAATATCAGCTTCTTTACAGTAAGCCAGAGGGCGGATCACCATATGCTGGCCGTCGTCGCTCATGAGTTTAGCTGGCATGCCTTTTAATTTACCGCCATAGAACATGTTCAAAAACATGGTTTCAATCATATCATCGCGGTGATGACCAAGCGCAATTTTAGTTGCGCCCATTTCTTTTGCCGTACGGTATAAAATGCCGCGGCGAAGACGTGAGCATAGTGAGCAAGTTGTTTTCCCTTCAGGGATCTTATCTTTAACAATGCTATAAGTGTCTTCTTCAACGATCTTATATTCGATGCCAAGACCATCCAAATATTCAGGCAAAATATGCTCAGGGAAGCCGGGTTGCTTTTGATCAAGGTTGATCGCAAACACGTCAAATTTAATAGGGGCAACGCGTTGAAGATGTTGAAGTACATCTAGTAAGGTGTAGCTATCTTTACCGCCAGAAAGGCAAACCATGACACGATCGCCTTCTTCGATCATGTTGAAATCACCAATAGCTTGACCAGCTAATCGACGCAGACGCTTTTGAAGTTTATTCAGGTTATAAGCGGTTTTGGCTTCTTTTGAGTGAGACACTCGGCCCCCTATTTAAATGACGGAAAAAATAAGGGCGCATTATACCCAAACCACCTTAAAATGCACGTTTAAGGTAGTCTGGCTGTAGTTTAAATCAATCTTCTAAAGGACTTCTATAACCATCAGGTTTTAACGCTAAGACGTCGCAATCAAGACTATCAATAACATGCTCAGCGGTATTACCCACAAGCGCGGCACTTAAACCAGTTCTACCTACAGTACCTATTACTACCAGTTCAGACTGGCACTCTTTTGCAACATAAGGAATAACATCTTCAGGTAAGCCTTCTTTGATGATGCATTGCTTCGGAGTTAATGCAAAACGTTCAGCCAGTGCGAAAGTTTCATCTTCATGATGCTTTTTAACTGCTTCATTGTATTGAGACGGGTTGAATTCTGGTATTTCAATGGCAATATTGACTGGTGTCGCAGGGTACGTATTCACAATGCTGAGATTCGCATCTGCAATATTACAAATGAAATTAGCATCGGTGATAATCCGTTCGTTAAGTGTTTGATGTTGCTCATTATCAGAAGCGGCATTTACAGCAGCAAGCACATGGCCTCGCTCTGGCCAAGCGTGATCTTTAACGAGCAGCACTGGCGTAGGGCACTTACGAATGAGATGCCAGTCAGTCGGGGTAAAAATAACAGACTTCAAGGTGTCATGTTGATGAGTACTTTTTACGACTAAATCGAAATCACTGTTAATGACAGTTTTTATGATGGCTTCGAAAGGACGGTTGTGCCAAACCACCTTTTTGTTTATCTCTATATCTAAAAAAGAAGCGGTTAATTCGCCTAGCCATGCTTCTCTGTCTTTGATCACAGCATCACGCATAGCATCACGCTCTTCTCTAGACAACATAGTTGTCATTTCATAGGAAAAGTCATAAATAGAGAGGAAAGCGGTGATTTTGGCGCCAGTTTTTTGAGCTAAGCTGACTGCGCGTTGTAAACTGTGTTGTTGTTCCTTGGATGGGTCTACAACTGCTAATATGTGTTTAATTTGGTCCATGAAGTTCACCTCTTTGGCTAAATCGTACACGTTTAGTGTAACGCAAATAGCCAAAGGTGAAAGTACAAACGCTGTAAATGTTGTAGTAGATCAAGAACTAATTGAAGCGGTTCTGGCTAAACTTGTGATATCTAAAATAGTGATAAATTTACCTTCAACCTTTATGAACTTTGCTTTTTGAAAACGACTTAATAGGCGGCTGATGGTTTCAACCGTAAGGCCTAAATAATTGCCAATTTCACCTCGTGTCATGGTGAATCTAAACTCTTTACGTGAAAAACCACGCTCACCAAAACGATTTGACAGGTTATAAATGAATGTCGCTAAGCGTTCTTCGGCAGTTTTTTTATTTAAAAGTAAAAGCATCCCTTGGTCGTAATTGATCTCATTACTCATCAGACGCATAATTTGCTGACGGAGTTTTGGTAATTTACCAGCTAATTCGTCAAGTGTATCGAAAGGAATTTCGCAGGCCATAGATGTTTCAAGTGCTTGTGTAAAGCTCTGGTGCTGCATTTTATTAATTGCGTCGAAGCCGACTAAGTCACCAGCTAAATGAAAGCCCGTGATTTGCTCATCACCTTGTTCAGATAGTGTATAGGATTTAAACGAACCTGATCTAACTGCAAAAATTGAGTTTAAAGCATCACCTGATTCAAAAAGAAAATCGCCTTTGTGAAGTGGCTTTTTACGCTCAATAATTTCATCTAGTTTGTCCATCTCGTTACCATTTAAAGAGAACGGCAAGCATAACTGATTGATACTGCAGTTGTTACAACTGATAGCACAGTTACCTTTAGAACGGTTTTGATTGCTTAAATCCATAATAAATCCATTAAAATTAGACGCATGACATAGGCTAATGTACTAATTTATCAGTTGCCATGATTAGTAAATAGATTCCATACCATACAAAAATACTACCCAAAGTTAATCGCACCAGATTGTGATTTAAAAAACGGCTAAGATATTGTGCTGATTGCCCAATGGTTAACATAGCTGGTAAGGTACCTAAGGCAAATGCCAACATAATGCTTGCACCATGCAATATGGACTCCGCTTGCAAAGTCCAAATTAAAGCTGAATATACCAATCCACAAGGTAACCAGCCCCATAACATGCCATAACCGAATGCTTTTTTTAAACTATCAACTGGCAAGAAAAGCTTGTTGAATTTGACGATGTGTTGCCATAGTAAAGTTTTTCCAGCTTTTTCAACGAATCTGAGCGTGTTAGCAAGACGCATCACGTAAAGCGCGAGCAAGATCATAAAGATCCCACTAAAAATTTTTACGCCTAAGGCAAAGTGCGTGTTTTGTTTTGCAAAGGTCGCACCCAGAGAAGCAACCAGCATACCGGCAATAGAATAACTTGTTAGACGACCAAAGTTATATGCCAGACTTACTTTGATAACCGATAGGTTTTTACTTGCAAACTGCAAACTAGAAGCAACACCACCACACATGACAATACAGTGGCCACTTCCGGCTAAACCCATAACAAATGCACTGAATAAACTAATCTCGTTCATTACTACTTTTAGTATGTTTGTCTTTGTCGTCCTCGAATAAAATGCTGTGCCCTTGCTTATTCAGATCTGAAAACTGTTCGCTTTTCACAGCCCAGAAAAAAATGCCAATTGCGATGATCACGAATAAAATCGCAATTGGAATTAAGATATAAATAATGCTCATAGTTTTAATAACCTTAGAGAGTTACAGATCACTACAATCGAACTTGTTGTCATACCTATTACAGCAATCCAAGGTGGAATCAATCCAAATGCAGCAAGCGGTAAAATTGAAGCGTTATAGCATAGTGAAATAACGAGGTTTTGTTTAACTATACGACGAGTGGTAATTGCAACATCTCTTAAGGTATTTATTGAGTTTAAGTCACTTTTCAATAACACGACGTCAGCGGTATTTTTTGAAATGTCAGCACCAGTTTCCATTGCAACCGATAAGTGTGCGCTATTAAACACTGGACTGTCATTAACGCCATCGCCAATCATAGCCACTACTTCATTATTGTTTGACCATGTATCAACAGCTTTTAACTTTTCCTCTGGTGAGCAATTAGATTGGAAACTGTCTAATTTCAACTGTTTTGATAAGATTTCACCAGCATTTGAACTATCGCCTGTCAACATATGACAGGTTAACCCTGACCCTTTTAGTTGCTCTATAACACTTGATGCGTTGCTTCTGACTTTATCAGTAAGATAAAAATCAGCAATTGGCTGTTGATTGATAAACAAGGTAGCCTGAGCTTGACTATTTCTTTCTCCAAACCAACCAGTTTTACCGAGTGAAAGCTTGTCAGTATCAATTTGGGCACTGATCCCTACACCAGGGTGAATAGTCACGTTGTTTAATTCATGATATTCCGATGCGTGTTCTAAAAACGCAGCAGCAATAGGATGCTCAGAGTATTTTTCTAAGCTTGCACTAAGCGCGAGTGCTTTTTCTTCTGTGAATTCAGATGAAAAAAGCTGCGTTTTTGCAATTGAAAATTTACCTTCTGTCAGAGTGCCAGTTTTGTCAAACGCGACACGGGTTAATTTTGTTAGCGTTTCTAGCACATGCGCCTCTTTTATTAAGATGCCTTTTTTGGTCAACGTGGCAACGGCACAAGTTAATGCGGTAGGTATAGCTAAACTAAGGGCGCAAGGGCAAGTGGCGACAAGCACAGAGATAGTGACCCAAAAGGCTTGTTCAGGGTCAATTTGATACCACCCAATTGCAGTCATTGAAGCAAATACGAGTAGACACGCAACAAACCACTGTGCCACTTTGTCTGTCACTTCAACCAATTTTGGTCTTTTGCTCAAAGCATTATGTTGTAGACGAATAATTTGATTTAGAAGCGTATTTTGACCGATTTTGTTGATTTCAATGGTCATCAAACCGTCATGGTTTACAGTCCCTGCGAACACTTGGCTATTAAGCTGTTTTTTAACAGGCAAATGCTCACCTGTCATCATCGATTCATCGACTGTACTATTACCGTCGATAACAATTCCATCAGCAGCAATCGTTTCACCCGCTTTGATTAGTACTCTATCGGTTAGCTTAAGGTTGCGGGCAGCGATGATATCTTCAGTTCCATCGTCTAACAGTTTTCTGGCTGTTAAAGGTAAAAGCTTTTGCAGGTTTGCAGTAAATTCAGAGGCTTTAAGTCTAGCTCTAAACTCAAGATACTTACCCAATAAAAGCAAAAAGGTAAACATACAAATAGATTCGAAATAGACTTCACCTACTTCCATAACAGTAGCGTATGCACTGGCACCATAAGCGCCAAATATAGCTAATGAGACGGGCAGATCCATGTTCAACTGTTTAGCTCTTAGGCCATTGACTGCATTGGTTAAGAAGGGGAGAGCAGAGTAAAGGATAACAGGGGTAGCGAGAACAAGACTAATCCATCTAAAATATTGTTCGAAGTCTTCTTCCATGCCTGAAAACATACCAAAATACATTGCAAAGGCGAACATCATGACTTGCATTGTCATGAGGCCTGCAACACCTAGCCTTCTAATATAAGCTTTTGAAGTGGCTTGTTTTTGTTCAGCTTCATCATCTGCCTGAAAAGGATAAGCTTTGTAGCCGACTTCCATTAATGCCTTGATGATTTCACTGAGTAATACTGTGTTTTTATTCCACAAAATCATTGCACGATAAGTCGATGTATTTACATCAACACGTGTAACACCTGGCAGCGCTAAGAGTTGCTTTTCTATTAACCATGCACAAGCTGCACAACTGATCCCTTCAACACTTAATAGCACCTCAGATAAGTCACCTTGATGAGTGACAAAATCATCTTGAATTTCTTCATTGTCATAGCTTTTTATAAAATTGAGCTGCTCGGGCACTAAGGTTTCAGCTTTGCCTGCACTATCAGTTCTAAACTTGTAATAGTCAGTCATTCCTTGATTAATAATGGTTTCTGCGACTGCCTTACAGCCTATACAACATACTGCCTCATTGTTCCCTTCATACTCAATATGGTCATTAAAACCTGCAGGTATTGGTTCTAAGCAATGAAAACAAGAATTAGACATAGGGATTACTTCAGTGATTTATTGTATTCAGGCGATACTTCAATAGTTTCTGTGGTTGGGATTAAAAGGTCTTCTTTCATTTTCCAACTGCCGTCCATAGGCTCAATAAATATAGTGTAGGCACCCGATTGGATGTCTTCGAGAATAGAGGTGAAACTGCCGTTTGCATTAGCAAGTAAGTTAATTTCGAAATCATGTTTTTTGATTGTGCGATGGTAGAAAGATGCTTTTAGAGCAGTAACTTTACTAAAATCACCTTTGGTGAATTTAAATTCAACAAAATCATTTCCTACATTTAAATCACCATGTAGATATAATGCTTTTGCTTTGTTGAATTTACTTAATTCAAGGTCAATTGCTTTACCTTTCTTATAATAATCATCTACCACCATATCTGGGCCATTACCAACCGCAAATACAACTAAACCAATACATGCAACAATGGTTGCGACAGGAAAGAACATTAAGAACCAAGGCCAAAAATGCTTATACCAAGGGGTAGGTTTCATAGTGCGCTCATATCTAAAAAACAGTGTTCATATGGTATCTTATTTGCCTATAAAAACCTAAAAAAAAGCCCCCAAATGGAGGCTTTTTTGATCTCAAATAATCTAACTGATTCGCTTATTTATTCTGAGATAAGCTATATACATATGCTGTAAGTAAGTGAACTTTGTCTTCACCAAGAATATCTTTCCAGGCTGGCATTACACCAGCACGGCCATTGGTTAATGTTTCTTCAACAGCGCGTTGAGAACCACCATATAGCCAGATATTGTCAGTTAGGTTAGGTGCACCGAAAGGATTGTTATTGGCAACAGAACCTTTACCGTCCATACCGTGACACGCTGCACACATTGCAAATTTAGCTTTACCTGCATGAGCGTCTTTAGCATTCACCTTACGTCCTGAAAGACTTAATACGTAAGCTGTCATTTCTTTAATGCCTTGCTCGCCTAATGCACTTTCCCAACCTGGCATCGCAGCTACACGACCGTGAAGGAGTGTCGCTTTGATTTGATCTGGATTACCACCGTATAGCCAGTCATTATCAGTAAGGTTAGGGAAGCCCATACCACCACGTGCATCAGAGCCGTGACACTGAGAACAGTTTTGTGCATACAAACGTTGACCGATCTCAAGCGCTTCTTCATTCGTCGCAAGAGTTTCGATGTCTTGCTTTGCGAAGGCTTGGAAGATAGGACCAAAACGTTCTTCAGCTGCAACATATTCTTGATCTAACTGAACCCATTCACCATTAGATTTTGCATCTTCAATCGCCTTTCTAGACTCTTCCATTGAAGTGACGCCTTGGTTTGAACTAGTCCATTTTAGGAAGCCTTGGAAATTACCAAGACCAGGATACATAGCTAGGTAATACACTGCCCAAACAAAAGTTGCGAAAAATAAGTAAGTCCACCACTTTGGTAGCGGATTATTTAATTCTTCAATACCGTCGAACTCATGGCCACAGCTTTCACCCTCTTTTACACCTGCGTAGTTTTTCAGGTTCCATAGAAGTAAGCCTAAGATTAGAGCCAAACACGCTAAGGTCAATACGATGACCCAAATACTCCAAAAGCTAGTCATTTTTCAGACTCCTTTTCCTCATTAGAGATTGTGTTGTTGTGCTTTTTTTCATCTTCAAAGATGGCATTAGCAGCATCGTCAAAACGATTTTTAGTACGTTTGCTATAAGCCCATACAACAATCACAATAAATAGTACCAAAATTACCAGAGTCCAAATGCCTCTGTATGTGCCGTAATCCATAATAAATTACTTCAAGTGAGTGCCAAGTTGCTGCAAGTAAGCAATGAGGGCTTGCATTTCTGTTTTGCCCTGAACTGCTCTTGCTGCGCCTGCAATATCTTCATCGGTGTATGGCACGCCAAACCCTTTGAATACTTCAAGCTTCTTAGCTGTGTTTTTACCATCTAGTACATTTTCATCTAACCAAGGATAACCAGGCATGTTTGACTCGGGAACCACTGAACGTGGGTCCATTAAGTGAGCATAATGCCAGTCATCAGAGTAACGCTCACCAACGCGAGCAAGGTCAGGACCAGTTCGCTTAGAACCCCACTGGAAAGGGTGATCCCATACTGATTCACCTGCGACAGAGTAGTGACCATAGCGCTCAACTTCATCACGGAACGGGCGGATCATTTGTGAATGGCAGTTGTAACAACCTTCACGTACAAAAATATCACGACCTTCCATTTCTAAAGCTGTAAGAGGACGCAGGCCATCAACAGGTTTGGTTGTATCGTTTTGGAACATCAATGGTGTAATTTCTACAAGTGCACCAAAGCTGATTGCGAAAACAGTCAGTATAGCCATAAGACCAACGTTCTTTTCTACAATCTCATGTTTGTTGGTAGAGTTATTATTGCTCATAAATTACACCCCACTTAAGCCATTTGAGCATTAGCATTAGCATCAGCAGTTAAAGAACCGCTTTTAGCTGAAACTGTGCGGTAAACGTTGTATGCCATAACTAACATACCCGTTACGATGAACACACCACCCATGAATCGCATGATGTAGAAAGGCTTAGATGCTTCAAGAGATTGAACGAAACTGTACATTAACGTACCGTCAGAATTGACTGCACGCCACATTAGGCCTTGCATTACGCCTGATATCCACATTGCTACTATATATAGAACTACACCAACAGTATGTAACCAGAAATGCGTGTTGACTAACTTAACGCTATACATGTTACCGTGACCAAATAGAGCAGGGATCAGGTGATAAATTGCACCGATAGAAATCATTGCAACCCAGCCAAGTGCACCTGAGTGTACGTGACCCACTGTCCAGTCTGTGTAATGTGATAATGCGTTAACAGACTTGATAGCCATCATCGGGCCTTCAAAAGTTGACATACCGTAGAAAGAGAGTGAAACAACTAAG
>Ga0114932_10000465_pt1 | contig 48691 bp, 42 predicted proteins | sample 2SBtaG_2_FD_87286 | JGI IMG/M metagenome (GOLD analysis project Ga0114932, IMG submission 87286) | Deep subsurface microbial communities from Kolumbo volcano to uncover new lineages of life (NeLLi) - 2SBTROV12_ACTIVE470 metaG | ecosystem: Environmental > Aquatic > Marine > Volcanic ...
AAACATACCAACTTAATTTCATTGATACGCCAGGACACGTTGACTTTACCTATGAGGTATCACGTTCACTTGCTGCGTGTGAAGGTGCGCTATTAGTTGTAGATGCGGGTCAAGGTGTAGAAGCACAAACCCTTGCAAATTGCTACACAGCGATTGAAATGGATTTAGAAGTTATTCCAATTTTAAACAAAATTGACTTACCTCAGGCCGATCCACTTCGTGTTGCCGAAGAAATTGAAGAAATCGTGGGTATTGACGCGTTAGAAGCCGTTCAATGTTCAGCAAAAACAGGTATTGGTATTAAAGACGTATTAGAAAACATTGTACGCGATGTACCACCGCCAGTAGGCGATTCTGAAGCACCTCTTCAAGCACTTATTATCGATTCATGGTTTGACCCATACCAAGGTGTTGTATCACTGGTACGTATTAAGCATGGTGAATTACGTAAAGGCGATAAAATCAAGATTATGTCAACAGATCAAACACATATTGCTGATCATGTTGGTATTTTCACACCTAAGCAGACAAACACAGGAGTGTTGAAAACCGGCGAAGTAGGCTTTGTGATTGCGGGTATTAAAGATATCCATGGTGCACCTGTAGGTGACACAATTACTTTGACACAAAATGCAGCGCCTGAACGCCTACCTGGTTTCCAACGCGTTAAGCCACAGGTTTACGCGGGTATGTTCCCGATTGCTTCAGACGAATATGATGCTTTCCGTGATGCGCTTAACAAACTAAGCCTAAATGATGCGTCATTATTCTTCGAGCCTGAAAACTCAACGGCACTTGGCTTTGGTTTCCGTGTTGGCTTCTTAGGTATGCTACACATGGAAATTATTCAAGAACGTCTTGAGCGTGAATATAATATGGACCTTATCACTACTGCGCCAACGGTAGTGTATGAGGTAGAAACAAAAGATGGCGTTATTCAAATCGATAACCCGTCAGAGTTACCTCCAGTTAATGACATCATCGAAATTCGTGAGCCGATAGTGGAAGCGAATATCCTTGTTCCGCAAGAATACCTTGGTAATGTAATTACACTGTGTATTGAGAAGCGTGGTGTTCAAACTAAGATGGCTTACCACGGCAACCAAGTTGCAGTGACTTACGAGCTACCAATGGCGGAAGTTGTGATGGACTTCTTTGATAAGCTTAAGTCAACGAGCCGTGGTTTTGCGTCACTAGATTATAACTTTAAGCGCTTCCAAGCTTCTGATATGGTTAGGGTTGATATTCTAATTAACGGCGACCGTGTCGATGCATTGGCGATTATCGCGCACCGTGAAGGCTCACAGCAGCGAGGTCGCCAGTTAGCTGATGCGTTGAAAGAGCTTATTCCACGTCAAATGTTTGATATTGCGATCCAAGCAGCTATCGGTACGCACGTTATTGCGCGTACAACAGTTAAGCAGTTACGTAAGAATGTAATCGCGAAATGTTACGGTGGTGACGTGAGCCGTAAGAAAAAGCTACTTCAAAAACAAAAAGAAGGTAAAAAGAGAATGAAGCAATTGGGTAATGTTGAAGTTCCTCAAGATGCATTCTTAGCAATTCTTAAAGTAGGTAAATAACAGGACTTATTAATGGCAGGCTATTTTTCTGTATTCTTGGTGCTTTTGACTCTAGGGTCAGGCTTGATTTGGTTGATTGACCACTACATGTTCGCACCAAAGCGAAAGGAACGAATTGCGTTAGCACAAGGTGCCACGCAAACTCCTCTTGATGATGACGTGATTGCGCAGATTGCACCTGAGCCTGCCATTGTCGAGGGGGCAAAGTCGATTTTTCCGATGATTGCTGCAATCACCATTTTCCGTTCGTTTATTTTTGAACCATTTCAAATACCATCAGGCTCTATGATGCCAACGCTATTAGATGGTGATTTTATTCTGGTTCAAAAATACGCGTATGGCATTAAAGATCCGGTATGGCGTTCGCAGATGATTGAGGTCGGTGAACCAGAGCGCGGCGATATTACGGTATTTAAATTCCCTCTGGATGAGCGAATTGACTTTATTAAGCGCGTCATTGGCTTACCAGGCGACAGTATTGTTTACCGTAACCGTCAACTTTTTATCAAGCCTAATTGTGAAGCAGGTAAAGAGCGAAATGACAATTTAGTATGTGGTGAATACAACAAAATAGGCCTTGATATTGTAAACCGTGATGAGTTTATGCAAGGACCAATGCCTTTGGTAAGGTTGACCGAAGACTTACCAGATGCACAACATGACATTCTAATAAATCCACAGGCTTTAGAATCTACTGATCGCTATTATCAGCAAACTGGTACTCGCAAAGATGAGTGGGTAGTACCTAAAGACAGTTATTTTGTAATGGGTGACAACCGTAATAACAGTCAAGATGGTCGTATGTGGGGTTTTGTACCTAAAGAAAATTTAGTCGGCAAAGCTGTATTTATTTGGATGAGTTTTGATTTTGATAATGGCCCAGATAGCCTTTTACCAGGGTGGGTTCCAACCGGTGTTCGTTTTGAACGCCTAGGTAATATTCAATAAAATGAAAAGAAGTGTAGCAGAATTATATAAAAAAATAGGTTATGAATTTAGTGACGAGTCACTGCTTGAACAAGCGATGACTCATCGTAGTCACAAAGGCCAACATAATGAGCGTTTGGAGTTTCTGGGCGATTCTATCTTGAGCTACGTGATCGCCGATGCGTTGTACAAAAAGTTTCCTAAAGCTCGTGAGGGTGATTTAAGCCGAATGCGATCAACGCTAGTACGTGGACAAACTTTAGCTGAATTTGGCGTTGAGTTTAACTTAGGTGATTATCTTCGTTTAGGCCCCGGCGAATTAAAAAGCGGTGGCTTTAGGCGCGAATCAACACTTGCTGACGCTGTTGAGGCAATCATTGGTGCAGTTTTCTTAGATTCAGATATTGAATCTTGTACTAAGCTTATTTTGACGTGGTATGAATCTCGTTTAGCGGCGATTTCACCGGGTCACAATCAAAAAGACCCGAAAACATTACTGCAAGAGTTTCTACAGGCACGCAAGTTACCTTTACCAAATTACACAGTGATAGACACCAAAGGTCAAGCACACAACCAGACATTCACGGTTGAATGTGAAGTGGAAGGGATGGATAGCATTATTTCTGTTGGCAGTTCACGTCGCAAGGCAGAACAAAAAGCAGCAGAGCAAGCATTGAAGATTTTAAAGAATGACGCCTAATACGCACTGCGGCATGATCGCAATCGTTGGTCGCCCCAACGTGGGTAAATCAACATTATTAAACAAAATTGTTGAACAAAAAGTCAGTATCACCTCGCGCAAACCGCAAACTACCCGCCATCGTATAATGGGTATTCATACTGAAGACAACTACCAAGCGGTCTATGTGGACACACCAGGCCTTCACATTGAAGAAAAACGTGCGATTAACCGTTTAATGAACCGTGCAGCATCTAGTTCAATTGGTGATGTTGAACTGATCATTTTTGTAGTTGAAGGCACGCTCTGGACGAAAGACGATGAAATGGTTCTAAAAAAAGTTCAAGATAGCGGACGACCGGTGCTTGTTGTCATGAACAAAACGGATAACGTCAAAGATAAAGAAGCGGTTCTTCCACATATGCAGTGGTTGAGTGAGCAGGGTAGCTTTGTTGGTATTGTACCTATTTCTGCTAAAAACGGCAAAAATATCGATTTAGTAAAAGACGAAGTTCGTAAACGCCTTCCGGCTTGTGAGTTTTACTTTCCTGAAGATTATGTTACTGATCGCTCAATGCGGTTTTTAGCTGCTGAAATTATTCGTGAAAAGTTAATGCGTTTCATGGGTGACGAACTTCCTTACTCTGTTACAGTAGAAATCGAGCAGTTTAAATGGCAAGACAATGGTGTTTGGCAAATCAATGGCTTGATATTAGTCGAGCGTCAATCTCAAAAGCGCATGGTCATTGGTAACAAAGGTGAAAAGCTTAAAGTTATCGGCCGAGAAGCCCGCAAAGACCTTGAAGATATGCTTGATAACAAAGTATTTCTTGAGTTATGGGTAAAGGTAAAGTCTGGTTGGGCTGACGATGAGCGTGCACTTCGCTCTCTGGGCTACGGAGAAGACTGATTGCATAACGACTTTCGACAAGCTTACTTGCTGCATAGACGTCCGTATAGTGACTCTCAAGCTATGCTAAGTATGCTTGTTGAAGGTGTCGGACACCTAACTATGTTGGCCAGACTCAAAGGCAAGCAATCTGTTAAACACAGTGCCCAACTTCAACCATTCACCCCGATTTTGTGTCGCTATGCAGGCAACTTCGATCTCAAGTATTTAAACCAATTCGAATTAGTAAAGAATCCACTTCCTTTGAAAGGCAAGCCACTTTATTGTGCTTTTTATTTGAACGAGCTCAGTTATAGAGTGATCCCAGCCAGTGAGCCGCAAGAATATATTTACGAGCTATATCAAAAACACCTTGAACAACTAGTAGACTGTAATGACTTTGAACCCGTATTACGTTCATATGAGTATCAATTACTTGAAGCTTTGGGGTTTGGGGTCGAGTTTTGTACGGATGCAGATGGTGATGAGATAAAAGATAAATATTATTACCAATATATTCCAGAATTAGGCTTTGTTGTTACTGATAACCCGCAATTGGGGTTTAATGGTAGATTACTTATTCGTATGGCAAATGGGGAGTTTGCAGATCCTGAAGTGCGCAAACCTGCAAAGCATTTAAGTCGATATTTATTAAAACCACTTTTAGGAAACAAGGCTTTAAAGAGTCGAGAATTATTTTTATCAAGGTAAGGCAATGAAAGAAATTTTATTAGGCGTTAACGTCGACCATATTGCAACGCTAAGACAAGCTCGCGGTACCAGTTATCCAGATCCTGTACATGCAGCAGCGCTTGCTGAACATGCCGGTGCTGATGGTATCACCATACATTTACGTGAAGACAGACGTCATATTCAAGACCGAGATGTCTATGTGATGGCAAAAACCATTCAAACTCGCATGAATCTTGAAATCGCGCTGACTGAAGAAATGATCAATATCGCGCTTGAAGTGAAACCAGCATATGTGTGCCTAGTCCCAGAAAAGCGTGAAGAATTAACCACTGAAGGTGGCCTTGATGTTATTTCACACCAAGCAGCAATCACTGACGCTGTAAGCAAACTAGAAGCTGCGGGTATTAAAGTATCGTTATTCATTGATGCAGATAAAGCACAAATTGATGCTGCAAAAGCAACCGGTGCACCTTATATCGAAATCCACACAGGTGCTTATGCTGATGCTGAAACAGACAAAGAAATGACACAAGAGCTTGAGCGTATTCGTGAAGGCGTGAAATATGCACACAGTTTAGGGATCATAGTGAATGCAGGTCATGGTCTGCATTACCACAATGTAAAGCCGATTGCTGAAATGCCTGAAATCTATGAGCTGAACATTGGTCACGCCATTATTGCACGCGCAGCGATTGACGGCCTTGAAAAAGCCGTGCGTGATATGAAACGTATCATGTTAGAAGCAAGACAAGCTTAATAAGCTTACTCTCATGTTAAAAGGCCACCCAAGTGGCCTTTTCTATGTACGCTTTATACCAATTACTTTTAGTTAGATGATCTGTTTTAAGACAAAGAAAACTTGTCGATATCACCGCTCAGGCATCCTGCTAACGCTAAGGTATCTACATTCATGAAGGCAAGGCGAAAACTCTGATATTTAGTTGTTCTCTACAATTGCTCCAGCATTGTTCTATCTTTTACACTCTTGCAGTCGTAAATAAGGTAGTTTTGACGAAGCTGGTGTCAGTTTTTACCCTTAAAATAATTGAGTATTATTGAGGATTAGTATCACTTATAAGAGGTCAATATGCGTTGGCAAACAGCGTTCTTAGAGAAACATACTCTTTTAGAAAGTTACTTAAATAATGTGCAATGTGTACTCGATTGGTTAGAGCGAGCATTAGCCCATCAAAAGGGCCCATTTTGTTTGGCTATGAACGGTGCACAGGGTTGCGGTAAATCAACATTGTCGGAGTATTTAAAGGCATACTTAGAAAGCCAGGGTATTACTACCGAGATTGTTTCTTTAGATGACTTTTACTTATCAAAAGCACAAAGAGCAGAGCGGGCTACTCAATATCACCCACTTTTTAAAGTGCGAGGCGTGCCAGGCACACACGATGTCACTTTTGCCATAGAGCAAGTGAAGCGATTTAAAAATAGTGAGGATTTTATCCTACCGCGTTTTAATAAGGCGACCGATGAGCTTTATTACAGTAATGAGTGGTTAAAATGCACAAATAAGCCCAAAGTGCTTATTTTTGAAGGTTGGTGTTTAGGACTAATGCCTCAAACTTCAGCGCAGTTAAATATGCCAGTTAATAACCTTGAAGCAACGAAAGACTCAAATGGGGTATATCGTGATCGAGTAAATCAATTTTTATCGCATGATTATCAAGCCCTTTTCGAACTTTTCGATAAATTAGTCTTTTTAAATGCGCAAAGTTTCGAGCGTATTTACAGTTGGCGATTGCAGCAAGAACGTCAGCTGATAAATCGAGCAGGAACTGGCATGAGTGACGAAGAAGTCACTGAGTTTATTCAATACTTTGAGCGATTAACTCGTTGGGGTATCGAAAGCTTGAGCGCGCAAAGCGACTTGCACATCAAGCTTGATGAAAACCGACAATTTAGTATGGCTACTTAAACTCAGTCTAAGTTAGCTAACTTCATTCAATCGTGGTTTGTTTTGACTAAAGTCGATCAAGTTACCAACTGTCACATCAGCAATTTGCTCCAGAGCTTCTTCAGTAAAGAAACCCTGATGTCCTGTAATAAGAACATTGGGAAAACTGCTTAATCGAACGAAAAAATCATCTTGCAATATTTCTTCACTGCGGTTTTTGAAGGATAGCTCTGAATCTTGTTCATAGACATCTAGCCCCAAGTAACCTAGTTTTCTCGATTTAAGTGCTTGGACACAAGCTTTGGAATCAACGAGTGCACCACGACTAGTATTAATTAACATGACTCCATCTTGCATTTTATTGAATGCAGCATCATCAATAATATGATGAGTTGCTTCATTTAAAGGGCAGTGCAATGAAATGATATCGCTTTGAGCCAATAACATATCTAGACTAACTTGAGTATAAGAGCCTTCACCAACATTAGGGTCAAATACTAAAACTTCTGCACCAAAGCCATTGAGAATTCGGATCAGGGCTTTGCCAATTTTACCCGCACCAACTATACCAACAGTTTTTTTATATAAGTTAAAGCCGAGTAGGCCATTTAGGTCGAAGTTATCTTCTCTAACACGGTTATAGGCTTTATGCGTTTTGCGACTGAGTGTTAACATTAAGGCAATACAGTGCTCCGCAACAGCTTCAGGGCTGTAGGCTGGTACATGAAACACGGTGATCCCAAGCTTCTTAGCGCATGCTATGTCAACATTATTCGAGCCCGCGCATCTTAATGCGATACAATATATGCCCTGCTCAGCTAATAACTCTAATACAGGGCTTGATAAGTCGTCGTTTACAAAGGCGCACACAGCATGAAAGCCCAAACATAATGGCGCAGATTGCACATTTAATACTTCGCTAAAATATGAGACGCTAATATTGCTGGTATCTAATAATGCGCGTTCGAAATAGGGTTGTTCATACTTTTGCGAGCTGAACAAGGCGACTTTCATCATAGAGCTGACTCTCAATAGCTGTTTTTAGCGATTCTGGTTTAGTTCTAGGCGCATAACGTGCGACTAGCTCACCTTTTGAGTTTACTAAAAACTTAGTGAAGTTCCATTTAATTGCCCGATTTTGTACTATGCCGCGAGTATGTGTTTTTAAATAGTTAAAAATAGGGTGAGCATCAGGGCCAAGTACATGATATTTATTAGAAATATAAAAGCTTGCAGTAAAGTACTTGTTATAAGAGTCAAGTAAAGGCTCACCTGATAAAGGCTCGCTATGGCCAAATTGATCACAGGGTACAGCTAATATTTCAAGCCCATCTTTTTTATATTCTTTGTAGAGAGACTCTAATCCTGCAACTTGGTTTGCAAAGCTGCATTTACTGGCAATGTTTACGATGAGCAAGGTTTTACCTTCAAAAGTACTCATTGGAAGTTTTTTGCCATTAAGTAAATCAATAGTGTATCTATAAATGTTATCCATAATTAATACATCCAAAGCAAGTAGATTGCTTTTTATTTTTAATCCGCATGTGTCTATTTCATTTGCCATACCCAAGCGTCTTGGGTATAAAAGCTCCAATCTTCATACCCTAACAAACAAATAGGACAATTTTATGTCAATGAATGTGGCTTTTATCGGTCTAGGTGTCATGGGCTTTCCAATGGCTGGACATTTACAGAAAGCGGGTTACCAGGTAACCGTGTTTAATCGCACCACAGCCAAAGCTGAAGCTTGGGCTAAAGAGCATGGCGGTGACTTTGCAATTACACCTAAATTGGCAGCAAAACAGGCTGAAATTGTATTTATGTGCGTTGGTAATGACGATGACTTACGCTCGGTTGTGTATGGGGAAGAAGGCGTGCTTGCGGGTATGAAGTCAGGTGCTGTTTTAGTTGATCATACAACCACATCGGCAAAAGTTGCTAAAGAGGTGGCTAACAAAGCGGCAGAGCAATCAGTTGCATTTCTTGATGCGCCAGTCTCAGGAGGTCAGGCCGGTGCAGAAAATGGCGTATTGACCGTTATGGTCGGTGGTGAACAATCAGTATTTGATAAAGTACACCCTGTTATGGCTGCGTTTAGTCGTTTTAGCCAGTTATTGGGACCAGTTGGTGCAGGCCAAACCTGTAAAATGGTCAATCAAATTTGTATTGCAGGTGTAGTGCAAGGTTTAGCTGAAGGCCTTCATTTTGCTAAGCAAGCAGGTCTTGATGGGGTAAAAGTCATTGAAACAATTTCCAAAGGTGCTGCTGGTTCATGGCAAATGGAAAACCGGTATAAAACTATGCTAGCGAGTGAATACGAGTTTGGTTTTGCGGTAGATTGGATGCGAAAAGATTTAGGCATTGCACTCGATGAAGCGAGAAACAATGGCGCAAGCATTCCATTGACAGCAATGGTAGACCAATATTATGCGGATGTTCAAGCCTTAGGTGGAGGTCGTTTTGACACCTCGAGTTTATTAGCTCGCTTAGATGCGATCCACAATAATAAGTAGTTGTGGCTGAGTGAAAAAAAGGTATGTGTTTAGCATACCTTTTTTCTTTCTTAATCAGACGATTATGCGTTTTCTTTTAGGAAGTTAATGACCACTTCGTGATGGTCCTTAGTCTTAAATTTATCAAACACGTGTTTGATCTTACCGTCTTGAGATACTAAGAAACTAATTCTGTGAATACCGTCGTATTCTTTACCCATGAACTTCTTTAAACCCCAGACGCCGAACGCATCTGCAATGGCATGATCTTCATCAGATAATAAGTCAAAGTTTAATTCTTTCTTGGTTTCGAAGTTCTTCAAACGCTTGATTGGGTCTGGGCTAATACCAACCGCGACAGTGTTAAGTTCAGCAAGTTGAGTTTTTTCGTTACGCAGGTTTTCAGCCTGAACCGTACAACCAGGCGTTGACGCTTTAGGATAGAAGTAAACTAAAACTTGATTTGATTCTAGTAAGGTCTCTAGTTCAACTGTTTCGTCATTTTGGTTTTGTAAGGTGAATAAAGGTGCATTGTCACCTGCTTTTAATGTGTTCATATATATCCTTAGCGAATACGTCTTAAAATGTAATCTACATTGAGTGTGCTTGAAAGTGCTTCGAATTGTACTTTGAAATTGTCAAGATCGATCTGCGCAGGTAAATTTAATTCTAACTCACAGCGCATATGTAATTGATCGTCTTGTTCATATGTATCAGATTTTAATGATGCAATGCTGACATTGTGCTCTGCGATAAAACGCGTAACTTTACTGAGTGTACCGGGCGTATCTATTCCTGTATATTCCAAATTGTAAGCTCCAATATAATCATCTTCGGTATGTGAACTGGTACGCTTCATCATTGTAAGCAAACCGAGCTCCATTCCTTTAACAGGTAGAGTATGTTCAACACGACTAATGGCTGCCATATCGCCACTGAGAAGCATTATGAATGTAAACTCGCGACCTAAAATGGCAATACGGCTGTCGATGATATTGCAACTGCAGTCACTGACGAGTTGAGTGAGTTCACTAACGATACCAGAGCGGTCTTCGCCTATTGCAGTTAGCACTAATTGTTGGTTTGTAAATGCAGTCATTAAGTCGCCAAATTAATTTACTTGTTCTGTTGCATCTAAATTAGAAACAGCAAGGATGTTTCTTTGCTTAAAATGCGTTTTCTTAATGCTTTGTTTCGACACAACAGAACATTACATGCTTTGAATTAGCGCAAGTTGTTATGCTTGTCGAATATTTAAAGTATTCGATAATTTACTTTTTGCACTGTTCTGAGCAAAACCCATCTAAGAATTCAGACAATGTTTGTTAATATATCTCAGATTAACAAACCTTTTTCCAATGAAAAAGTCGAGCTGGAGTGTATCACAATATGCTCAATAACGCACAGTAAGTGTGGTTATCAACTTTTAAAAGCTGACCTTTCTTGTGTTTGTGTGAATAGACAAGTAACATATTGAGAATTTTTTTAGTAAAAGATTCTAAGTGATTAAAATTTATAAGAAAGTTTAGTCACAGTAATAATTTTCGCTTTTACAGTGAACCAAACTAAGCATGCCCGACTCATATAACTAAATAACAGGGTCTGCTAAGGAGAATAATCAGTGCAGTATTGGATCCCAAAAACGGTCGCGTTAGGCGTGATCCTTGGTTTATCTGGATGTAGTGTTTTCACAAATGACACCCACCACGAAAAAAACTACCGTATTAATAAAGCAGTTCAAGTTCCGGGTGAGCTAAAACAACCTTACAAAGATCCAACCTATGTTATGCAAGAAGCACAGTACAATAACGATACAGAGGCACTAGCATTGCGACCGCCTCAACAAATACTCACACTTGCTGCAGGCTCTTGGGTTGAGCAAAATGAAAAGCTCGCTAGAGTATTTTTTGATAAAAACGATGGAATTGAAGATTTAACTTCATTCATTTGGCAAGCCGTTGATTCTGTTATTACTCAAAACCAAGCTGGTTTTGAAAGCATGAACAAAAATCAAGGTGAGGCACTGACCGACTGGTATTCAGTGATTGCACCTTCTTCAAAGTGGTTTTGGCAAGAAGAGACTACGCCGTCTAAGCAAAAATATAAATTTACGGTTTCACAAAGTGAACACCAAAGAACCGCGTCGTTAAGTGCTGAACTTGTTGATTACCAAAGCGACGAAGTTGGACTGACAGATTTACTCAAACAGCAATTGGAAGTGCGTGCACTGAATCAAGTTGTTGCTGAGTTCGATTATCAATATCGTTTACTACTTGTTGAGCTTCGTAAACAACAAGGCCAGCTAGCATTAGATATGGGTTTCGATCCGAAAGGCAATGCTGCTATGGTAGCAGCTCAACCAGTTAATGTTGTAATTGCAAACCTTGCCAATGTTCTAGAGCGTCTTAATTTTACTATCATCAGTGTTGATGGTGAAAAAGACGAACTACATGTTAGATATGAAAAGCCCGAAGACAGCGTATGGGACTCAATTTGGGGTGATGAAGTGACTATACTTCCAGTCGAAGAGGGTGATTATCGCATCAAGATAGCTTCATTATCAGGTAAAGAGTCATCTGTCACATGGCGAAACAATGACGGTGAGGCTTTAGCTGCAGAGCTGTTAATCGAATTGCAACAAAGTCTAAATAAAGAAATTGGTAGCAAAGGCTTATCAATCTAAATAAGTATTATTTAAAGATCAGAAAAGAGCTCCGGCTCTTTTCTGCGTTTTTGTAGGTAAATAACAATGACAACACAACCTTTTCTACAAGATAAAGTGCATTGGCGTACTTTGTTTGCGTTTATTGTACCGTCTTTAATCGGTGTATTTTTGTTTATGACACCGGTCTCAGAAGGTGAGGGAATGACTATCCCTATTGCAAAATTAGCCAAAGAATTACAGGCTTTTGTTTCACCTTTTATTCATGCCATGATTGTGGGGGTTGTTTGTGCTACGGCTGTTTTAAGTCTAGTCGCCAAACTGTTGAAGCCAAAAGCTTTAATGCAGTTTGCGTTGTTTAAACATTTGTTTGATGTGAGTTGGATTTGGTTAGTTACCCGTGTATTGGGTGCTGTATTTATATTAATGACTTTTTTTAAAGTTGGTCCTTCGTTTATTCACGCCGAGCATACCGGTGCTTTGGTACTGAATGACCTGTTACCTGTATTGTTTTCTGTGTTTGTACTAGCTGGATTATTGCTACCTTTATTACTGAATTTCGGTTTGTTAGAGCTGGTGGGAACTTTGCTTACAAAAGTAATGCGTCCATTATTTGGCGTACCTGGTCGAAGTGCAGTTAACTGTGTGGCTTCTTGGTTAGGTGACGGCAGTGTGGGTATTTTAATGACTGCTCGTCAATATGAAGAAAAGTACTACACACAAAAAGAAGCAGCCGTTATCGGTACGACTTTTTCAGCTGTTTCAATTACTTTTTGCTTGGTTGTGATCGGCCAAGTAAAGCTTGAACATTTATTTGCGCCTTTTTATTTGACAGTATGTTTAGCAGGTTTTGTCGCTGCGATTATCGTGCCTCGATTACCGCCTTTAAGCTTTAAGAAATCAACCTATATTGATGGCACTGAGCCAGCGCACGATGCAGAAGCAGTACCAGAGGGTAAAACCTTGTTTCAACATGCGCTATGTGTAGCATTAGAGAAAGCTGAAAAAGCACCAGGTATTAAAGGCACACTCAAAGAGGGGGTGACCAACGCCCTAGATATGGTGTTTGCTGTGCTTCCGGTCGTTATGGCTGTAGGTACTTTTGCACTGATCATCGCCGAATATACGCCAATTTTTCAGTATTTAGGTACGCCATTTGTTCCATACCTTGAATTGTTACAAGTGCCTGAAGCGGCCCAAGCAGCACAAACTATCGTAGTCGGCTTTGCGGATATGTTTATTCCTTCAATTCTTGCAGCAAGCAGTATTGAAAGTGACTTAACGCGTTTTATTGTCGCAGCGATGAGTGTAACACAGCTTATTTACATGTCAGAAGTTGGCGCTTTGCTTCTGGGTAGTAAAATTCCGGTCAATATTCTTGAATTGTTCACAATTTTTATTCTAAGAACCCTAGTAACACTTCCAGTTATTGCTTTAATGGCGCACTGGTTAGTTTAAGGTGTTCAGGAAGAGTAAAGAATTTAAGCTTTACTCTTCTTTCTTATTATCTGGTTTTATCTGCTTATCAATTTTCTTTTTTAAATCATATTTAGCTGAGTATTTAAGCAGCGCGATATTACTCCAAATAATACCTAGAACACCAATAATGATAAGAATGACTTGCCAAGTCTCGAATTGAGTTGATGCCATGATAGGGCCCTTAAATCAGTTTTAAATTATATTGTTATTATAATTTCGAAACTTTCATTAAGAAACCTGGAATTCAACTGAAAAAATAAGATTTTATATATACGAGCTGCTATGATCTGCGCAGTTAAGATTAATACAATTAGCTTCAAATTTTGTGAGTAATTGATGGAAAAAGTTTTAATTTGGCCTGCACAATATCCATTACTTCTTAAAGGGCTTGCGGAGCAAAATGGGGCATTTATTCTTGATGCACTCGAGGCTTGGCCTGAATGTCAGACCTTAACCGATGAGCAAGGCGTTGAGAGTACCATTCTACCGCCAGTTTTCTATTTGATTTGGCTCAAGCCGCTCGATCCATTTGAAGCGTGTCACTTTCAACATATCGATGAATATGAGGAAGAGCACCGCACGTATACAGAAATGCTGGTTTCTCATTTCAATCAGGCAGGACTCGATCACCAAGCAATCGTTTTAATGCTCATTCAGCGTCTAGCACAATACAGTCAAATCAATGCCCAGCTTAACTGTGTTTCATCTCCTGACTTTTTCGAATTGTTGTCTGACAAATCAATGACTGATGTCATACTTTGGGCGATTCAAAATGGTGTAAGCCTGTCGCCGAAACAACTGCTTACCTGTTGGAAAAAAGAAGTTTTAAAAGAGCCTCTAGTGGCACTACTTCCAGAATGTTTAAATAGCCTTGATGAAACGACACAATATTTATTTGCTCAAAGTAACAAAGAAGAACCTGTTTTTGATTTAATGAGTCACCTAATAGATGAACATGAAGTCAAAAAGCTTACAGAACAAGCTTTGCTTAATTTGATCACCTCAGAGCATGTAAAACAAGCTGATCTGATTGAATATATTAAACAAGGTGCAACAGCTTCTTTAAAAGACGAATACGGAAAGAATGCATTTATGTATTCAATTGAGCAGGGCTTCGTGAGTATTGTTGAGCAACTAATTGATTCACAAGAACTTACTCAAAAAGACGAACAGGGAAATGGATTAATGCACTTCGCTGTGCTGTCCAACTCCTCAGCTATGATTTCGTTACTTTTTAACCATGGTTGTAAGGCAAAAATAGTGAATGAGTTCGGTCAAACACCTTATCGGTTAGCGTTGAAGCATGGTGCGTTTATCGCAAAGAAAACACTTGAACAGCATGGGGTTAAAGAACTCTCTGAAGGGGAGCAATATAATAAAATTAGGCTGGTGCATCTTTTTGTGGCAATAGCATGTTTTGCTTTTCCACTTCAGCTATCTTTATTCTTCAGTCACGACTTTGGTTATAAAAGTGAAAGCGTTTGGTTTTTTTCGATCTTAAGTATTGCGCTTGTTATTTTATCTCGGAAGATTAAAAGAGGGGCCTTGTATCCTCTTAAACGTCATCCATGGTCTTTAAAACTTCTATACGTAAAAGCTTACATGAGTACGAGTTTACAAGTAATGCTATCATTGTTTGTACTATTTACTGTATTAACGAGCTAACTCATATACTATGTTAATAAGAAACACTTAAAGTGAAAAGAGCACTAATTGATGCTCTTTTTTTATATTTAAGGCTGAGTAATATTTAGTACTAATCCTCAATATAGTTCAGTAAATAAAGAGGGAGCTAGAAAGCCTTTCTAACGTTCATCAGTGTTTTCGTGGGCTTCTTTTTCATCAGCAAGATCCTGCTTAAGTTTACGAATTCTTAGTCCCAATTCTTGACCGCGGTGTTTGGCGTAATAAGTACAACCAATAAACATTAAACTTGCAAAAAGTAGTTCTAATAGCACCCAAACCAGTTCATCAGTTGCAATCCACAATAAGGTGAAGCCATGCAAGAAGTATATTAATACTATAAAGTTTGCCCACGCGTAAGTATAAGGGTTATCTTTTATGAACCCTCTCAAGGGTAACAGCAACGGAACGATATATACAGTAAACATAAACTCAAGGCTTTGACCTTCTCTAGGAGAAAGTACAAACAACCACAGTGGCATTAAAATCAGCAAGCCTATGTAGCCTGTTAAAGCCATACTTTGAAAGCGCTTAGTTAGCGGCTTTTTTTCTATAGATGTCATTTTAATTTTTCAGCAATAGTAATAAGACGTTTTCCAACAGAGCGACAGATTTTCGTTTCTGTCTCACTGAGCATTGATATGTTTGCAGTGCCTGCAACATGACTGGCACCATAAGGTGTGCCACCAGTGGTAGTTTGAGATAATTCAGGCACATCATAAGGGACACCCAGTAACATCATGCCATGATGCAGCAATGGTAGCGACAGGTTGAGTAGTGTAGCTTCATTACCACCATGCATGCTACTTGAGGAAGTAAACACACAAGCAGGCTTGTCAATAAGCTGACCTTTTAACCAGATATCACTGGTTGTTTCCCAAAATTGTTTAGCCTGTGCTGCCATCATACCAAACCGAGTTGGCGTGCCAAATGCGAGTGCGTCACAACGTAGCAGGTCATCTTTTGAGACGACGATATCATGAGCTTCTCGTTGCTCGAAAGTACGAAGCAAAACTGTTGCCCCCAAAGCCTCAGCAGCTTCTGAAATTTCATTTGCCATGGATCTAACAGAGCCATGGCTAGAATGAAATAAAACCAGTAATGTGATCATTAAAGAATAGCCAGCACAGACTCAGGTGGACGACCAATTGCAGCTTTATCGTCTTTTACTACGATAGGGCGCTCAATCAGTTTTGGATTCTCTAACATTACTTGCTTAAGCGTTGCCTCGTCGGTGTTTTTATTCAGCCCCAACTCTTTGTAAAGCGTTTCTTTACTGCGTATAAGTTGATGCGCTGACTCAAACCCTAACTGAGCAATCAAGGTATTTAAAGTGTTTAAATCAACGGGCGTTTTTAAGTATTCAACGATTTCTGGTTTCACACCATTCGTTTCTAATAAAGCGAGCGTTTCACGTGATTTTGAACAACGCGGGTTGTGATAAATACTTACAGACATATTCGATTCCTGAATTAAATTTTATATATTTTAAGTGAACGAAGCACAGACTTAAAGTTTGGCAAGCTCTTTCTGCATCTGTCTATATTGCTTTAAAAGTGCTTTGAGTCTGGTTTTCTTGACGGTTTCCAAAGTATCTACATGGTTCAGTGCTCGTTGTATTTCATCAGCAGCCTTCAAAAAAGCTCCATAAGCTGAGAGCACACTTGCTTTAGCTTCATAATAGGCGGCTTGGTTGCCATTATTCTTATAAAGCTCAGTGAGCAACTCTTTAGCAAGTAAGTGTTCAGGCTCATCGAGTAAAAATAATTTTAGGGTTTGCTCGGCAATATCATACTGCTTTGCCTTAATCGCTGAGTTTGCATAATTTAAAGCCAAAACCTGATTATTGGGTCTTAAATTGTTATGTTTAGTTAGTACTTCTACCGCTTGTTCTGAATGCCCAAGGCTAATTAAAATATCAGTGTAAACATCTAAATAAAATAAGTTGTTAGGCTCGTCATTTAGTAGGGGTTTTAATATCTTTTCAGCTTCTTTAGCTTGTTTTTGATCTAGTAAGCTGATGGCGAGGCCGTACTCGAGATGCGTTTTACTCAGTGAGGTTGATTTACGGATTTCATTCTCAAAAAAAGCTTGCGCATTTTTGCTGTCTAACTGATATCTCGCAATGACGCGACTTTTAGCTAAATTAAAGTCTTGGCTTGGTTGTATTTGCCTTGGTTGATATTGTTGCGCTCTTAATCTTACATCTGACACTCGAGAATCAGGGAGTGGGTGAGTAAGTAAAAACGCAGGTGGTTTGGTTTGAAAACGAACTTGGTTTGACAATTTAGTTAAAAAGGCACCAGCTTGAGAGGGGTCGAATCCGGCGTTATACAAGGTTTGCATACCAAAACGGTCTGCCTCTTGTTCAGCTTTGCGACTGTGAGACAATTGACTTAGACCAGCTTGAGTAGAGCTGGCTGAGAGAATTGCCATGCCTGCATCAGGTGCAATAATGGCTGCAAGTATACCTGTCACAATGCCGGCGACGGTTAAAGCTGAATTATCTTTCTGGTGTTGTAAACGTCTTGCTAGGTGTCGCTGTGTTACGTGAGCAATTTCGTGTCCCAGCACCGAGGCAAGTTGACTTTCGTTATCTGATTGCGCAATTAAACCGGTATGAATGCCTACATGACCACCATAAAAAGCAAATGCATTGATGGCTTGATTATCGATCATAAAGAATGTGAAAGGAAAACGCACATTGTTGGCATTAGCGACTAATTTATTGCCAAGTGAGGATATGTATTCGTCTAAAACAGGATCTTGAACAATAGGTGATCCACCCCTTATCTGCATCATCATCACTTTACCCAGTGCTTTTTCTTTATCTATGGGGAGTACTTCTAAAGCAGATGAACCTAAGTCGGGAAGTTTAAAGTCTGTTTGGGCGTTTGAACTACTTGAAAATAGTAGCATAGTGCTGAGCAAACCACTCAGCAATAAGCTTTTGAGCATGTTATTCCTTATTGCCGCTTAGTCCGAGCATGATTTGAGCTAAGTCAATTTCATCACTACACATACGGCTGTCTTTTTCGCACAGTTGATAGAATTCTTTAATTGAGACCCCTTTAACTGTAACAACGTTCATTTCTTTTTTCAGATAAGTAATAATTTTATGTACTACTTTATGAGAATGAAGAATAAGGGCTTTGTCAGCAAAATCACCACGGTCAAAATAAAAAGCAATGAACTTATGAAGTTGATTGAAGCGTAACAGCGTTTTCATCGAGTTAGGGTCCCAAATATAAAAATCTAGAAACTTATTCTCTTTAATCAACATATCCGTTTCTAAAGGTTTATCTTTTGCGTATGGGATTGCCCATAACTCAAAACCGCGGTCAGTAAATACCTGGTTAATGGCTATTTTAGGTTTATTGTCACAAAATATAGTGCCATTATCGTCCTCATAACCGTCTAGTCGAGTTAAATTCCAGTTACGCTTATTAATAAGGCGAGTTACGGCATTATCAAACCCATGTTGAAAAAGTCCGTCACTTTCGCTGACAGAAGACGCAACTAAATGATAGAAAGGCGGCAATTCCCCCCAGTTAAGCTGCTTCTTATACCAGTTGATGTCTTTAAGTGTCGGATTATCAGGTAACTTTGCTTTATTGTTAACTCTTGCCATAAATACACGAAAAAAAGTAAGACTATTTATAGAATAAACGATTGTGGCTGAGCTATCTACTTTGTAGATGGTTCTGTGCAATTTTTTAATGTTACACTGTGCGGAGTAAATTTTGGTAAAGCGTTTATGTGTTTAACAATTGATTTAAGTACTTATCAGTGCCCACAATTATTTGTGCAATTTAAAGTTAAATTAAAGCAGGCACAATCAAAGAAACAATCCGTATGTTTTATTTATGAACAAAAGCAGCTGATAAATGACATTCTAGCTTTCTTAGAAGCAAAAAAGTTTAGCTATACTCAGCATTATAATGCGAAACCTTATCCTTATATAGAGGTGAATTTTTAATATGTTTGAACTTGTTTCAAAGTGGTACAAGAATAAATTTTCTGATCCTAATTCTGTCACGCTACTGTTTATTGTGTTGGGGCTGGCTATTTCACTTTACTTATTTGGTCCGTTCATTCTTCCTGTCTTGGTGGCTTTAGTCATTGCATACTTACTAGAGTGGCCAGTTGCTAAAATTGAAAATGTTGTAAAAAGTCGTGTGCTAGCGACAAGTTTTATTATTTTACTCTTTTCTGGTGTGTTGCTTACCATGGCTTTAGGGCTTATACCTGTATTGTGGCAACAACTGAGTAATTTATTACAAGAAGCGCCAGCGATGTTAGAAGAGGGTAAAGACTTGCTTTTACACTTACCTGAGCAATACCCAACACTTATCTCTGGTGAACAAGTTAAAGCATTAGTTTCCAGTACAGAGAACAAAATACTTGAAGCCGGGCAAGTTATCTTATCGTTTTCATTAACTTCTATTAAAGATATTGTCGCTTGGATGATTTACTTAATCTTAGTACCTTTACTGGTTTTCTTCATGTTGAAAGATAAAGATGTATTAACAAAAAGTATGTCTGTATTGGTACCTAAAGATAGAAGACTTATCCAGCAAGTTTGGCATGAAATGGATCACCAGATCATGAACTACATTCGTGGAAAGGTGCTAGAAATTCTCATTATTGGTACTGCCACATTTGTTGCGTTCTGGATTTTAGACTTACGCTATGCTGCGCTACTGGGAGCATTGGTTGGCTTTTCTGTACTTATACCATTTGTTGGTGCGGCGTTAGTAACTATTCCGGTTGCCGCTGTGGCCATGTTTCAATTCGGACTAGACACACAATTTTGGACTATTTTAATTGTTTATGGAGTTATCCAAGCACTTGATGGTAATGTGTTAGTGCCGCTTTTATTTTCTGAGGCAGTAGATTTAAACCCAGTATTTATTATTGTGGCAGTGTTATTTTTTGGTGGCTTGTGGGGGTTTTGGGGCGTCTTTTTTGCAATCCCAATGGCATCGCTTGTGAAAGCGTTGTTTAATGCTTGGTCTGATAGTTGGAAACCTCAATTGCAAAATTAAACTTCTTTTTTACGCTGCAGCCTTTGCAGCGTAAAAAATTTCAAATTTCCCCTTGAAGTTATTTTTCCTCGCCCCATATACCCTTTAACACTGTGCAAATACTGGTTTAATCGGAGATAAAGATGACCACAGCCCAAAAAGAAACATTAGGCTTTCAAACAGAAGTCAAACAATTACTAAACCTAATGATCCACTCTTTGTATTCAAACAAAGAGATCTTTTTACGTGAATTGGTTTCAAACGCATCGGACGCCGCTGACAAGCTCCGCTTCCTAGCGCTGCAAAATGGCGACCTGTACGCTGGTGATGCAGACTTACGTGTTCGTATCAGTTCAGATAAAGACGCAAAAACTGTGACTATCTCAGATAACGGAATCGGTATGACCCGCGAAGAAGTGATCAACTCACTGGGTACGATTGCAAAGTCTGGCACTGCAGAATTCTTCCAAAATTTATCTGGTGATCAAGCTAAAGATTCACAACTAATCGGTCAATTCGGTGTTGGTTTCTATTCTGCGTTTATTGTTGCTGATGCAGTAACTGTTGTAACACGTAAGGCTGGTGAAGATAAGGCAGTTGAATGGCATTCAAAAGGTGAAGGTGAATTCACACTAGCTGAAGTTGAAAAGGCATCTCGCGGTACAGAGATTATTCTTCACTTACGTGAAGACGAATCTGAATTTTTAGAAGATTACCGTCTACGTAGTATCGTCACTAAGTATTCAGATCATATTTCAATTCCAGTTGAAATGTATAAGCAACCCGTTGAAGAGTCAGAGGGCCCAGATGGTGAGAAAATTCCAGCTCAACCAGGTGAATGGGAAGCAATTAACCGTGCCACAGCACTTTGGACGCGTGATAAGTCAGAAGTTTCCGAAGAAGAATATAAAGAGTTTTATAAGCATGTTGGTCATGACTGGGAAGAGCCTTTAACTTGGGCACATAATAAAGTTGAAGGTAAGACTGAATATACGAGCCTGCTCTATATTCCTAAAAAAGCACCATTCGATTTATGGAACCGCGACCGTCAAAGTGGCTTGAAGCTTTACGTACAGCGCGTATTCATAATGGATGATGCAGAACAGTTTATGCCAAGCTATCTTCGTTTTGTGAAAGGTCTACTTGATTCAAATGATTTACCACTAAACGTGTCACGTGAGATTCTTCAAGATAATAAGATCACTCAAGCGATACGAAAAGGCTGTACTTCTCGAGTTCTCAAAATGCTTGACCGCATGGGCAAGAATAAACCAGAAGAGTATCAAACATTTTGGAACGAATTCGGCAAGGTATTAAAAGAAGGTCCTGCTGAAGATATCTCTAATAAAGAGGCCATTGCAAAATTACTTCGTTTCAGCTCAACGCATACTGATGAAAACACAGAGAATGTGTCTTTAGTTCAATATATTGAACGTATGAAAGAAGGGCAAGATAAAATTTACTATGTTGTTGCTGATAGCTTTGAAGCGGCAAAGAGTTCTCCTCACTTAGAAATCTTCCGTAAGAAAGGCATCGAAGTACTACTGATGGCTGATCGCGTTGATGAGTGGATGATGAGTCATCTAACAGAATTCAATGAGAAGCAGTTTGCGTCTATTACTCGTGGTGATTTAGATCTAGGTGATTTAGATGACGAAGAGGCAAAGAAAGCGCAAGAGGAAAGTGAAAAAGAAGTTGAAGGCTTGGTAGAGCGAATTCAAACAGTATTAGGTGATAAAATAAAAGAAGTCCGCTTCACGCATCGCTTAACTGATTCACCTGCATGTGTAGTTGTCGATGACAATGACATGAGTTCGCAGATGCAAAAATTGATGGAGTCAGTTGGTCAAGCAGTACCAGAATCGAAGCCAATATTTGAACTAAACCCTGAGCATCAACTTGTGAAACACTTAAACATTGAGCAAGATGAAGATAAGTTTGCACAATGGTCTGATGTATTACTAGATCAAGCTTTGTTAGCAGAGCGAGGTAGCTTAAAAGATCCTGCTGCATTCGTAGCCAAGCTTAACAAGTTAATGCTTGATTTAAGCAAGTAACCTATATTTAGATATTAAAGGGGCCAAAGTATCACTTTTGCCCCTTTTTTTGTGCGGTTAATAAGCAATTAGTATAAGTTGCTTGAGATAACATGCAGCTTGTGAAAAAATCTCAACAACTTCAAATAAACTCCCGAATAAGAGGAACACACTATGCGCATCATCCTTCTAGGCGCGCCGGGTGCAGGTAAAGGCACTCAAGCTCAATTTTTAATGGACAAATATGGTATTCCACAGATCTCAACTGGTGATATGCTACGTGCTGCAATCAAAGAGGGCACGCCTCTGGGTCTTGAAGCTAAAAAAGTAATGGACGCAGGTCAGCTAGTTTCTGATGAAATAATTATTGGCCTTGTGAAAGAGCGTATTGCTAAAGCTGATTGCGAAAATGGTTTCTTACTAGATGGTTTCCCGCGCACTATTCCGCAAGCGGATGCAATGAAAGATAATGGTATTGCTATCGATCATGTTATTGAGTTTGACGTTGCTGATGAGATCATTGTTGAACGTATGGGTGGTCGTCGAGTACACCCAGGTTCTGGTCGTGTATACCATGTTGTTTACAACCCACCTAAAGTTGAAGGTAAAGATGACGTGACGGGTGAAGACCTTATCATTCGTGATGATGACATTGAAGAAACAGTACGCAAGCGTCTAGGTATCTATCATGATCAAACCAAGCCACTAGTTAATTATTATCAAGCTGAAGCAGAGCAGGATAATACTCAGTACCATCGTTTAGATGGTACACAGGCTGTAGAAGCGGTGAGTATTCAGCTTGCTGAGTTACTTGGCTAATTTGGTCTTTACCAGTTGTTAAAAAGCCGCTTTTGCGGCTTTTTTAGTTTTATTCAGCGTCAGTTTTGAGTTCTGTTGTTTTACCTAATAGTTCATTGAGATGCATAATAACATCCCCATAATTTGGCTCTGTAGCAAGATTTGAAACAAGTTGTTTATATGTTATCTTGTGCTCTTTGTCTAAAATCAGAATTGCACGACTTAAAAGACCCATATCTTTAATGTAGAGTCCGTATTGTTTGCCAAAATCTCGCCAAACTGAATCAGAAAGCGTTTGGATTTTATCTATGCCTTCAACTGTACAAAAGCGTTTTTGTGCGAATGGAAGATCAGCACTGATGGTAAGCATTTTTATATTTTTGTATTTGTCTGCAACTTCTTGATTAAAAAACTTAGTTTGTAGACTACAAACACCAGTGTCGAGGCTGGGAACTATATTTATTAATACAGCTTCTCCAGAAAAATCATCTAATGTAATTGCTTTAAACTGAGCATCGACCACTTTGAAATTTGGCGCTTGTTGATTAACCTTCACTCCATTTCCCAATAAAGTAACTTCTTTACCCTGAGCAAATACTTTGCCTTTATCGATTTGATTCTCTTCAATTTCAATTGCAAGAGTGGCTGGCGAAGCTAAGCTCAATGCCAGTATGATTTTTTTCAGCATAAAGTATTCCTTATTGGTTAACTTAATTGTTTTAACTGTATTATACTAATATTCAGATGAGATGTTACCAAGAATAATTGCGTTGTAAATCTAAGCCAAATTTATTAACATTTGCAATCGTTCTGCACTTCAAATAATTATAACCAAAAGAGAATTACGGTAACTTGTAGTTCAATGGTGAAGAGAGCTTTTATGTCAACATTGGTGTTAATTTGTGATGATTCCAAACTTGCGCGTCGGCAATTGGCCCGCTCGTTACCAGAAGACTGGGATATCAAGGTTGAATTCGCAGAGGACGGCTTAGACTGTCTTGAAAAAATCAAACTGTTCTCTCCAGAAATTCTTTTCTTAGACCTTAACATGCCACACATGGATGGCTATGAAGTGCTTCAGGCTATCAATGAACAGCAATTAAATGTGCTTACAGTCGTTGTATCTGGTGATATTCAACCAAACGCCCATGAACGTGTGATGTCGTTAGGAGCGATAGATTTTATTCGTAAGCCTTGTGACAAAGAAAAGCTAATTGAAATTATCGAGCAACATGGTATCAGGGACAGAGCAATCAGAGAAAGCCTCGTCCATAAGCTTGGAGAGCAAGTAGACTCTGATTTACGCGATATTTATCAAGAGTTAACCAATGTTGCTATGGGGCAAGCTGGAGACTTACTTGCTCGATTATTGAATGTCTTTGTTGAATTGCCGATACCGAATGTCAATGTGTTGGAAGTGAGTGAGCTTCATATGGCGCTTCAAGCCATTGATGCAAATGCGTCCACATCTGGTGTTTGTCAGGGATTTATTGGTGGCGGCGTATCAGGTGAAGCCCTGTTATTATTAAATGACTCAAGTTTTAAAGAAATCGCCTCTTTAATGAATTACTCAGGCGAATTAAATAATAAGGTGGAGTTAGAGCTTCTGATGGATATTAGCAACATACTGATTGGTGCTATTTTATCAGGGTTGTCTCGTCAACTTGATATGCCATTTAGTCAAGGCCACCCAGTCGTTTTGGGCCAACACTGTGAAGTATCAGACTTAGTCAAAGCGAATAAGGAGCGTTGGCAAAGAACTTTGGCGATAGAAATTAGTTATGGTATTGAAGCTCATGATATTAAATGCGATTTGATGCTGTTATTCACTGAGGACTCTATAAAGACCCTCAAATATAAAGTTGCTTATTTACTAGAAGAATAATTTTATGCCTGCTGCAGATTTTGACATGAATGAAGTTCACTGGCTGATGGATATGTTCAACACAGTTGACGTAGGGTTAGTTGTGTTAGATAGAGATTATCAGGTCTGTGTATGGAATGGTTTCATGGAGAACCATTCAGGGCTATTACCAAGTACAGTAAAAGACAAAGATATTTTTGATTTATTTCCAAGCCTTGATGAAAAGTGGTTTAGAAGTAAAGCAGAGCCGGTTTTTGTTTTGAAAAATAGATCCTTCACTATTTGGGAGCAGCAACCTTATATTTTTAAGTTTAAAAATTATCGCCCGATAACCGGTAAAGCTGATCATATGTATCAGAATTCAACCATTATCCCGTTGACCACGCTTACAGGTGAAGTGAGTCATATTTGTTTAATTTTATATGATGTGACGGATGAGGCGGTAAATAAACAAGATCTTGAACTTGCCAATCGTCAGCTTGAAAAAATGAGTCGTACAGATAGCTTAACTAAGCTCTCGAACAGAGGTTTCTGGGAAGCTCAACTTAAAAAAGAGTTTCTAAGATTACAAAGAAGCCAAGGTGAAAGTAGCTTGCTAATGTTCGATATCGACTTCTTTAAGAAAATCAATGACAAGTATGGTCATGGTGGCGGTGATGAAGCAATTAGACATATCTCCGACCTGCTCAAGAAAACGCTGAGAGAATCTGACACCGCTGGCCGTTATGGTGGAGAAGAGTTTGCAGTTACTTTAGTCGATACCCCTAAAGACGGAGCAGCAATCTTTGCAGATAGACTTCGTTCATTAATCGAAAAATCGTCCATTTTTTATGATGACAAGGTTATTAAAGTCACTGTAAGTATTGGAGTAGCTACTTTTTCTGACGATTTTCAAAAACATGAAGAATGGATTGAAGCCGCTGATATTGCCTTATATCATGCTAAAGAAACTGGGCGTAACCGAGTATCTTGTTTTAGTAAGAGTTTGAAAGGGTAAGCCGCTTCAGTTCAGCTTACCCTTTTTGTATCCTCTTCTTTTGGGCATTGTGCAATTGTTTCAACCATGTCAGACTCATTTAGTTGTTCAAGTCGAACAGTGAAACCCCAAAGTCTATACAGATGCTTTATGACTTCTGCTTTAGAGTCATGAAGTGGAATACCATTTTGCGGGACATAACGAAGTGTTAGAGATCTGTCACCTCTAACATCGACATTATAGACTTGTATGTTTGGCTCATGGTTACTCAAATTATATTGTGCGGAGAGTGCTGAGCGAACTTTTTGGTAACCCTCTTCATTATGAATAGCACCCACTTCTAAATGTGGCGATTTTTGTTTATCTATTATAGTGAAAAGTTTGAAGTCTCTGATCAGCTTAGGGGATAGAAACTGACTAATGAAGCTCTCGTCTTTAAAGTTCTGCATTGCAAAATGCAGTGTATCAAGCCAATCTGCGCCAGCAAATTCCGGAAACCAATACTTATCTTCTTCAGTCGGGTTTTCGCAAATGCGCCTAATATCTGTCATCATATTAAAGCCAAGTGCATAGGGGTTTATTCCAGAGTAAAATTTACTGTTGTAAGGCGGTTGAAAAACAACATTGGTATGACTTTGCAAAAACTCTAGCATAAACGCATCAGATAATTTACCCTCATCATATAAGTGATTTAAGATGGTGTAATGCCAGAATGTTGCCCATCCTTCATTCATAACCTGGGTTTGTTTTTGCGGATAAAAATACTGCGATATTTTTCTAACTATTCTGATCACCTCCCGCTGCCAAGACTCTAATAATGGGGCATTTTTTTCAATAAAATATAAAATGTTCTCTTGTGGCTCCGAAGGAAATCTAGGCTGATCTATAGTCTCTTCTTGATGGCTTTTAGGAATTGTGCGCCAAAGCTCATTCACTTGAGATTGTAAGTAGTCTTCACGTTCTTTTTGCCGCTTCTGTTCTTCAAACATTGATATCTGTTGAGGTCGTTTATATCTATCGACACCATAGTTCATCAGCGCATGGCAAGAATCTATTAGATTTTCTACTTCATCTATGCCGTATTTCTGTTCACATTGGGAAATGTAATTTTTGGCGAAAAGTAAGTAATCGATAATAGAAGAGGCATCAGTCCAAGTTTTAAATAAGTAGTTACCTTTGAAAAAAGAGTTGTGTCCGTAGCACGCATGTGCCATTACAAGTGCTTGCATTGGGAGGGTGTTTTCTTCCATCAGATAAGCGATACAAGGATTTGAGTTAATAACAATCTCATACGCCAGACCCATTTGACCTCGGCGATAATTTTGCTCAGTTTGTATAAACTTCTTGCCATAAGACCAATGACTATAACCGATAGGCATACCAACACTTGAGTATGCATCCATCATCTGCTCAGCGGTGATCACTTCGATTTGGTTAGGGTAGGTGTCCAAACGGTAAAACTCTGCTACACGAGCAATTTCAGCTTGATATTCTTCAAGTAGTTCGAATGTCCAGTCAGGACCATCGTTGATCGGATTATAGGTCATAACCCCTCCTTAAGACTAAGCAGCACCTTGATGTTGTTTTTGGTTCTTTTTAAATAACTCGCGGAAGATCGGATATATATCTTCAACACTTCGAATATGCTGCATGGCAAAATTACTATGTGTTTGCGCAATGCCTTGATATTCACGCCACAGGCTTTGATGAGCGCGTGTTGTTATTTCTATATACGCGTAATAACGAACCGTTTTAAGCAGTTTATTAGTGAGAATATCTGTACAATGCGGTGAGTCATCAGCCCAATTATCTCCGTCAGAAGCTTGCGCTGCATAAATATTCCAATCACCTTGTGAATAACGCTCTTTTACTATTTCATCCATGAGTTTAAGTGCACTAGAGACAATGGTACCGCCTGTTTCTTGAGAGTAAAAAAACTCTTGTTCATCGACTTCTTTAGCTTGGGTATGATGCCTAATATAAACGACTTCAATATCTTTATAGGTACGAGTAAGAAATTGATAAAGTAATATATAGAAACGTTTTGCCATATCCTTCGTAGCCTGATCCATCGAACCGGAAACATCCATTAAGCAAAACATTACCGCCTTACTTGTTGGGTGAGGACGCTTTTCATAATTACGAAAACGCAAGTCGTAATTGTCAATAAAAGGAACCGCTGCAATTTTTCGTTTAAGGTCTTCTATTTCTAACTTCAGATTATTGATTTGATGTTCTGGTGGCACGCTTTCATTTAATAATGCTTCAAGTTCTTCCTCTACCTCCTTTAAACGACGTTTTTTTCCAGCAGACATTGCGACTCTTCTTGCTAATGACCCTTGTAACGAACGTACGATATCAAGATTGCTTGGCATACCATCATTACAAAAACCAGCTCTATGGGTTTTCATCTGGACTAATTTATCAAGTTGGCTTTGTTGAAGATTTGGTAGCTCTAAGTCTTCAAATAACAGATCGAGATACTCATCTTTTGAAATCGAAAAAACAAAGTCATCTTGACCTTCACCCTGATCACTGGCTTCACCCTCACCACCACCTCCTCCTTGACCAGAAGGTGGACGTTGAATTTTATCACCCGTGCTAAATTGGTCATTACCGGGATGGATCATATCGCGATCCCCCCCTTTGCCTTGATGAAACACAGGCTCACTGATGTCTCGTTGCGGTATCGAAATACTTTCACCGCTACTTATATCGGTGACACTTCTCTTATTAATCGCATCTGATACAGCTTCTTTTATCTGTTTTTTATATCGCCTAATGAAACGTTGACGATTCAATGTACTTTTATTCTTCCCATTCAGGCGACGGTCTATAAAATGTGCCATAAATCACCCTCCAAGAACTCACGCTTTACTGAGATTTTCTAACTCTTAAATACCATTCAGATAACAGACGAACTTGCTTCTCTGTATAGCCTTTTTCAACCATTCGATTCACGAAATCTTCATGTTTCTTCTGATCTTCTGCAGATGTTTTGGCATTAAATGAAATTACAGGTAGAAGGTCTTCAGTGTTCGAGAACATTTTCTTTTCTATAACAGTGCGTAATTTCTCATAACTTGTCCAAACTGGATTTTCACCGTTATGATGAGCTCTAGCTCTCAAGACAAAATTAACTATTTCATTTCTAAAATCTTTCGGGTTAGAAATACCAGCAGGCTTCTCTATCTTCTCGAGCTCAGCATTTAAAGCGGCTCTATCAAATAGCTGTCCTGTATCAGGGTCTCGATATTCTTGGTCTTGTATCCAAAAGTCAGCATAAGTAACATAACGATCAAAAATATTTTGACCATATTCTGAGTACGACTCTAAATAAGCGGTTTGTAACTCTTTACCAATAAACTCCACATATTGAGGAATTAAATAGCCCTTAAGATGACTTAGGTACCGCTCTTGTACCTCTGCGTTAAATTGTTCACGCTCAATTTGTTGTTCAAGTACATAGAATAAATGAACTGGATTGGCCGCAACTTCAGCATGATCGAAATTGAATACACGAGATAGGATTTTGAAAGCAAAGCGGGTAGAAAGGCCAGTCATACCTTCATCGACACCCGCATAATCACGATATTCTTGATAGGATTTTGCTTTTGGATCTGTGTCTTTCAAGCTCTCACCATCATACACTCGCATTTTAGAATAAAGACTTGAGTTTTCAGGTTCCTGCAATCTTGACAGTGACACAAATTTAGCAAGAGTTTCTAAGGTACCTGGAGCACACGGTGCAGTTGAAAGCTCACTGTTATCTAATAGCTTTTGATAAATTTTGACTTCTTCAGATACTCTTAAGCAATAAGGTACCTTTACGATATAGACTCGATCTAAGAATGCCTCATTATTTTTATTATTTTTGAAACTTTGCCATTCAGACTCATTCGAATGGGCTAAGATCATGCCGTTATAAGGTAGAGCTGAAATGCCTTCTGTTCCGTTATAGTTACCCTCTTGTGTTGCGGTTAGTAGAGGGTGAAGCACTTTAATTGGTGCTTTGAACATCTCGACAAACTCCATAAGGCCCTGATTCGCCAGGCATAGTGAACCTGAATATGCATACGCATCGGGGTCGTTTTGTGCATAATGTTCAAGCTTACGAATATCTACTTTCCCAACTAATGCAGAGATATCTTGGTTGTTTTCATCACCGGGCTCAGTTTTCGCAATAGCAATTTGATCTAAAATAGATGGATAACGTTTAACAACTCTGAATTTAGTGATGTCTCCACCAAATTCATGTAAGCGTTTAGTTGCCCATGGAGACATGATTGTTTTTAAATAGCGAGGTTTAATGCCATATTCTTTCTCAAGTAAGTTTGCATCTTCTACGGGATTAAACAAAGAAAGAGGGTGATCGTTAACAGGGGAACCTTTAATTGCATAAATTGGAACCTGCTGCATTAAATATTTCAGTTTTTCCGCAATTGATGATTTACCACCACCAACAGGGCCTAGTAGATAAAGTACTTGTTTACATTCTTCTAAACCTTGTGCAGCGTGTTTTAAGTATGAAACAATTTGTTCAATTGCTTCTTCCATACCATAAAATTCGCTAAAAGCTGGGTAACGAGCAATGACACGGTTTGAAAATAATCGGCTTAACCTTGCATCAGTTGAAGTATCAACCATTGCAGGCTCACCAATAGCCATGAGTAGTCGTTCTGCCGCACTTGCATAAGCAGACTTGTCGTTCTTACAGATTTCTAGAAATTCAGCGATTGAATATTCTTCTTCTTGGGAAGCTTCATATCTGGCTTGATAATGTTCGAATATTGTCATAACGACCTCCAAATAACCTGTGTGAGCTTAGAATAAGAAACTATTTAATAGAAAAAGGTATAACTAAAGCTTAGACACGAAATGAGGAAATTGCCTAAAAAATCCAGATATTTAATTGATTAATGATAAAGAAAGAAAAATAAAAAAGGCGTCAATAGACGCCTTTGTTTAACTATCTGCAATGAAAAAGATGTTAAGCTAGGTTGCTGTTAGCAAATTCCCAGTTAACTAGCGCCCAGAAACCTTTTAAGTATTCAGGGCGAACATTGCGATAATCGATATAATAAGCGTGTTCCCAAAGATCAACAGTTAGAATAGGTGTTATACCTTCTTCTGTTAGTGGTGTCGCTGCATTTGAAGTGTTTACGATATCTAGTGAACCGTCTGCTAGTTGTACTAACCAAGTCCAGCTCGAACCGAAGTTGTTTACTGCTTTATCGTTGAAAGCTTCTTGGAATGATGCGAATGAGCCCCATTTCGCATTGATAAGCTCTGCAACTTTACCTGTTGGTTCGCCGCCTGCATTTGGTGCAAGGCTGTGCCAGTAGAAAGTGTGGTTCCAGATTTGTGCTGCGTTATTGAAAACGCCGCCATCAGAACTGCGTACTACTTCTTCAAGAGTTTTATCTGCAAAGTCTGTACCTTCAACCAAACCATTTAATTTCACTACATAAGTGTTGTGGTGCTTACCGTGGTGAAATTCTAAAGTTTCTTTAGAAATATGTGGTTCTAGCGCATCGATTGCATAAGGTAATGACGGTAGTTCAAAAGCCATGGTTATCTCCATTTGTTATGTATTTTGCTAATTACGACTGAAACATAGACTAGTAAAGTCCAGTTTTCTATACGAATTAACTTTATAGTGATACTATAATTCCTGAGTATTTTACTCAAGTTTAGGCAAACAGCAATGGCGTAGTTAGAGACTATTTGTTTTATTTGCCAAAAATGCGTGTTACATCACGTAATGAATTCGATTTTTCATGGCTACGCATCGTCACATAGAGGTTAATAAATGGAAACCATTGATAAAATTAAGCAACAAATTTCTGAAAACCCAATCATCTTATACATGAAAGGCTCACCTAAACTGCCTAACTGTGGTTTTTCTTCACAAGCATCTCAGGCATTAATGGCTTGTGGTGAACAGTTTGCTTATGTTGATATTCTTCTAAACCCAGATATTCGTGCTGAGTTACCTCACTATGCGAACTGGCCGACTTTTCCTCAGCTTTGGGTTGAAGGTGAGTTAATTGGTGGTTGTGACATTATATTAGAAATGTTTCAAAAGGGTGAGTTACAACCACTAATCAAAGAAACCGCTGACAAATATAGAGATGAAAGCGAAGAGGCATAATCTACTTTCGCTCAATATCAAGAGCCCGAACTGATGTTCGGGTTTTTTTTGTCTGAATTTTACTTTAATAAAAAATAGGCAAAAAAAACCCGCTAAAAAAGCGGGCAAAACAACAAGTTGAAGGAAGTAATAAGGGAACATCAAATACATAATGTTGCATTTGAATAAGCAATAGGAAAATCAGAAATCATATTGCTAAAAAATGTTTCGGTAAGCTGTATTACTGGAACGAAAGATATATTACGAGTTCTAAGATTTGTTATCAAACTAGAAAATTTATATGTTTGAGATAAGAAAAACTAATGCGAAGGTTGCTACACTGGGTTTTTATTGTGTTTTTTACTTTTTGACAAATTCTTATCTTAATGATTTTTAAATAAAAGACATATTTTAAACAAGTTTTTCTTGATTAGTTTATTTGTTGAAAATTGGTATTACCAATGTGCTTTTGGGGCTTTATTCATGAATTTTGAATAAGTGCTCCAGTTTATGCATTATCCTCTCATAAATAAGCGTATATTCATTTTGCTATTTTTATTGTGACGCCTTAATCAGAGTTGAATAATTAGTAAATCATCTTAAACAGAATTTTAATGACAATATAAAGTTAAATTCTAAAGTAGCTTTTGAGCAATAAACATCAAATTTGGGAAAGGAAACCAGTAGCTTAGTAAGATAAGAATGCTATTTAAACAGTTTGTCGTTAAATCACTTTAATTCGCAGTAATCAGATTGTCAGGGCTGTAATGTCTGGGTAAACTAAATGAACTATTGGCTTGTGGCATTGTCGATGAATAAGCTAATGGCGCTGAATGCCCAAACACAACTATTTTAGGAGTATAAGAACGTGGAATCGGGTCTAAATTTCGTTGATCTCATATTAAAAGCAAGTTTATTAGTTCAATTGGTTATGTTGACATTAGTCGGTATGTCGATAGCTTCTTGGGCAATTATTTTTCAGCGCAAGTCGATTATTTCAAAAGCTATGCACGATACCAAAAAGTTCGAACAAAAATTTTGGTCAGGCATGGAACTCAGTAAGCTGTACAACGAAATCAGTGCAAGAACAGGCAGACCTGCAGGTTTGGAAGCGTTATTTGTGTCAGGTTTTAAAGAATTCGCAAGACAGAAGAAAAGTTCGAATCAAAGCACGGGTCTTGTTATTGAGGGTACGCACCGCTCAATGCGCGTGGCACTTTCAAGAGAAGTAGAAAAACTAGAATCAAGCCTTTCATTCTTGGCAACAGTAGGCTCAATTAGCCCTTACATCGGCCTATTTGGTACTGTGTGGGGTATTATGAATGCCTTTATCGCATTAGGTGAAGTCCAACAAGCAACATTACAAATGGTTGCGCCAGGTATTGCTGAAGCACTTATCGCAACAGCGATTGGTTTATTCGCAGCAATCCCTGCGGTTATGGCGTATAACCGTTTTGCTAAGAATGTTGAAAAGCTAGAAAGTCATTATGTTAACTTTATGGAAGAGTTTGCGAATATCCTTCATCGTCAAGCTGCAAATTCGGTAGAGGCCAAATAACATGTATTTGCGTAAGAAACGACGTCCGGTTGCAGAAATAAATGTAGTGCCGTATATCGATGTTATGTTGGTATTACTTATTATCTTTATGGCGACAGCGCCACTTATTACCCATGGTGTAAAAGTAGACCTACCTAAGATGTCAGAGTCTGATTTGGTAGAAACAAAAGAGGCACCACCTATCATAGCCAGTATAGATGCTGAGGGTCGTTATTACGTGAGTGTAGGCACAGATCCCGAAGCACCGATGGATGCAGTTGAGGTTGCTGCTGTGATCAAGCTTAAACTACAAAAAAAACCTGAAACCCCTGTTTTGATAAAAGGCTCGGGCCGGGTGTCTTATCAAGAGGTGCTTCTACTAATGGATTTTCTGAAAAATGCAGGCGTACCATCAGTAGGGTTAATGACTAAGTCTTTTGAGGATTAGCAATGGGATCATTAACCAGTGGATTTTTTAAGTCGTTTCTGCTTCATATTGCCTTAGGTGGTTTCTTATATGCCACGGCAAATTTTGAAATGCCAGCACCTACAGTTATGCAAGTACAGCTTAATACCTTTGTTGAGGAGCAAGAAGAAAAGGTTGTCTCAGCTGTATCAGTTGATCAGAAGCTAGTGGAACAAAAAATTGCAGAGCTTAAGCAGCAGGAAGACAATAAGAAACGTGCTGAAGAAAAGCGCATTCGAGACTTGGAAAAACGCGCGCAGCTAGCGAGGAAAGAGCGAGAGGCTGAAGCTCGTCGAATTAAAAAGTTAGAGCAACAAAGGTTGGCTAAATTAGAAGAAAAACGCAAAGCAGAAGCCCAAGCAAAGAAAGCCAAAAAGATTGAAGAAAAGCAAAGAGCTGATGCCGAAAAAGCTCGTTCTGAAAGGCTTGCTGCAGAAAAAGCGGCCAAAGCAGCTTCTGATAAGCGAAAAGCCGAAGAAGATGCGTTGCGTAAAGCTGAAGTAGCGCGTAAAAAGCGTGAAGAAGATGAAAAGCGCAGAGCCGAAGAAGCTGAAAAAGCACGCTTGAAAGCACTTGAAGAACAGCTACTCCAAGAACAATTAGCAAAAGAGCAAGCTGCTCGTAACAAACTAAGAAAGCAGCAGGTAATGGGTGAAGTTGAAAAATTCCAAGCACTAATTTCGCAGCGTATTCAGTCAAATTTATTGACAGACGAAGCGATGAGGGGCAAGGAGTGTCGTGTAAATATAAGGCTTGCTTTTAATGGCCTCGTTACAAGTGTAAAACCTCTTGGGGGGGATAAACTTGTTTGTGATGCTGCATTAAGAGCGATCCGTTTAGCTGACACATTACCAGTTTCTAAAGATAAAGATGTTTTCGAACAACTTAAAAATATCAATTTAACAATCAAACCAGAAATATAAGGAAAACTATGCTCAAGCGATTCAAAGTATTAATAGTTTGCTTAGTTTTATCTATTCAAAATTATGCTTTTGCGGCTCTTGAAATTGTCATCACTGAAGGGGTAGACAGTGCTCGGCCTATTGCCATTGTACCATTTAAGTTTGAAGGTGTCGGTGAATTACCGATGCAATTAAGTGATGTAATTGCTGCCGACTTAACACGAAGTGGTAAGTTTAAGCCTTTGGCTTTTGCTGATTTGCCGCAATTGCCATCAACAGATGAAGATATAGACTATGATGCATGGGTAACTAAAGGCGTTGAAGCAGTTCTTGTCGGTTCTATCACTCAACAACCGGGTGGAAGATATTTGGTAAAGTACGAGTTGATTGATGTAATAAGAGCGCAAATCACAGGTGGTGAAACGCGTATGATGACCAATGGTCAGTTAATGAAAAGTCAAGATCATATTCAAGAGTCTCGTCAGTCAATTATTAATGAAGCTGGCTTTAGGAGCTATGCACACCAAATCAGTGATGTAATTTATGAATCTCTAACAGGTGAGAAAGGCGCATTTAGAACTAAAATCGCTTATGTCATTGTTCGAGAAAATACAGATAAACCTTATCAACTAGTGGTAGCCGATTATGACGGCTACAACGAGCAAGTTTTGCTTCGTTCGAACGAGCCATTAATGTCACCAGCGTGGTCTCCTGATGGCACTAAATTGGCTTATGTCACTTTTGAAAACCGCCAATCTCAAATCGTTTTGCAAGACCTTTATACTGGTAAGCGAGATATCATAACCAGCTATCCGGGTATAAATGGTGCGCCACAGTTTTCTCCTGACGGTACAAAATTACTTATTGTACTTTCTAAAGACGCTGGTGGTGCAACAGAGGTTTACCTATTAGACTTAAAAACACGTAATGAAACGCGCTTAACAAAACACAGAAGCATAGACACAGAACCATCTTGGCATCCGAATGGCAAAGAAATTGTCTATACGTCTGAAAGGGGTGGTAATGCTCAGATATATAAGTTAAATTTACAAAGTGGTAGATCTAAGCGTGTTACTTTTGATGGCGATATGAACTTAGCCGGTTCAATTACACCTGATGGCAAGCAACTTGTAATGGTGAACAGAACTTTAGGAAAGTATCATATTGCGAAAAAAGAATTAAATTCAGGGTTATTCCAGGTGTTAACGCGTACTCGTTTAGACGAGTCGCCAAGTATTGCGCCGAATGGCTCTATGATTATGTATAGTACCTTGTACAATAATAAGCAGGTATTAGCTTTGGTTTCGATGGACGGCAGGTTTAAAGCGCGTCTACCTGTTACTGATGGACAGGTTAAGTCACCAGCATGGTCACCTTTTTTACAGTAGTTTTACTGGTATAAATTTTTGATATAGGAATATACTCGATGCAACTTAACAAAACCTTAAAAGCTTTATTGGTCGCTTTACCAGTAATGACACTTGCAGCATGTAGCTCATCTTCAAGCGTTGACGAAAGTGCTGCAAATCAAAATAATGGCGCTAACGCGTCTCAAAATGGTAGCAATGTAGAAGTTAACACTTTAACACCAGAGCAAGCTGCAGCTGAGAAACTACAACAGAAATATGAAGCGCTTCGTCAAGAGCAAATAGTGTACTTCGACTTCGATAAATCAAGCATCCGTGGTCAGTATGCTGAGTTACTTCAAGCTCACGCTGATTTTTTAGTAAAAAACCCAAGTGTTAAAGTACTTATCGAAGGCCATGCTGATGAGCGCGGTACGCCTGAGTATAACATTGCGTTAGGTGAAAGCCGTGGTAAGTCAGTTGCTAAATATCTACAAAGCCTAGGTGTTTCTGACAGCCAAATATCAGTAGTGAGCTACGGTGAAGAGAAGCCAATGGTTAAGTCTCGCACTGAAGAAGCTTTTGCTAAAAACCGTCGTGCGGTTTTAGTTTACTAATTTAAAGAGTGATTATGAAGCCGAAATATATTTTGGCAGCCATAATGATGAGCGGGAGCACCCACGTATGGGCTGCTCCCGCTCCTGTATCTGAGGCTGCAAATTCAACCCAAACAATTGAACAGCGTTTAGCACAGCTAGAGAGTATGATGAAAACGCGTAACTTGCTACAAGTCGAACTTCAGCAACAGCTTAATTTATTGCAAGATGAAGTATCTCAAGTACGAGGAGTGACAGAGGAGCAAAGTTATAAACTTGAAAAAGTACTACAAAGACAACGAGAGCTGTATCAAGAAATTGAAAATCGTGTTTCTAAAGTTTATGAGCAGTCAAGCGCAACGGCGTCTTCAGAAGTCGCGATTGATAGTTCACAAGCGATCAGTAGTGACTTATCTGAAAACGAAGCCTATGACCGAGCTGTTGCTCTGATCATGAAGGACAAGCGTTATGATGCGGCTATTCCTGAATTACAAAACTTTTTAATCGCTTTTCCTAATTCGGTATATATGCCAAATGCACATTATTGGTTGGGACAGTTATTCTCTATAAAAAATAACGACGCACAAGCGCGAATTCATTTTCAAGATGTCGTGAGTAATTATCCAAACTCAAATAAACGTCCAGATGCTTTATTAAAGCTCGGTATTATCTTCCAAAAAGAAAACAACTTTGAAAAAGCCAAAGAGTTGTTAAATACTCTAATTAAAGAATACCCAAGCACGACCGCTGCAAAATTAGCCACAGAACGTCTCGGTAAGATGTAATGGCATAATATTTTGCCAGTATGGTTTAAAATTAGGCGCTTAGACTTAAAAACTGAAAAAAACTACGCATTTCAGTTGCACTCATTTTTTAAATAAGTATTATAAGCGCCCGCAGCAGGCGATTGATTAGAATCACTTGTTGCACTAAGTGGGTCATTAGCTCAGTTGGTAGAGCAGTGGACTTTTAATCCATTGGTCGATGGTTCAAGTCCATCATGACCCACCACTTATTAAGTTTTGATATCCGAGCGGGTCATTAGCTCAGTTGGTAGAGCAGTGGACTTTTAATCCATTGGTCGATGGTTCAAGTCCATCATGACCCACCATTACTTAATTAAGAATAGATATCCGAGCGGGTCATTAGCTCAGTTGGTAGAGCAGTGGACTTTTAATCCATTGGTCGATGGTTCAAGTCCATCATGACCCACCACTTTTAATAAGTGTAAGATATCCCCGAGCGGGTCATTAGCTCAGTTGGTAGAGCAGTGGACTTTTAATCCATTGGTCGATGGTTCAAGTCCATCATGACCCACCAATTCTTAATTTTCCAGATATCGTATGAGCGGGTCATTAGCTCAGTTGGTAGAGCAGTGGACTTTTAATCCATTGGTCGATGGTTCAAGTCCATCATGACCCACCACTTCTTAATAGGTCCAGTTATCTAGAGCGGGTCATTAGCTCAGTTGGTAGAGCAGTGGACTTTTAATCCATTGGTCGATGGTTCAAGTCCATCATGACCCACCACTATTTGAAGTATCTGATATCCTCGAGCGGGTCATTAGCTCAGTTGGTAGAGCAGTGGACTTTTAATCCATTGGTCGATGGTTCAAGTCCATCATGACCCACCACTTACTTTAAATATCGATATCCTTTGAGCGGGTCATTAGCTCAGTTGGTAGAGCAGTGGACTTTTAATCCATTGGTCGATGGTTCAAGTCCATCATGACCCACCATCTCAAAACACCTAATTCCTATTTTATGGGTCATTAGCTCAGTTGGTAGAGCAGTGGACTTTTAATCCATTGGTCGATGGTTCAAGTCCATCATGACCCACCATAAATTTCTAAATTCATTAAATTTTAATAATACGGCACTATTCGCTTCACAGACTAGGATTATCAACTGCAATTTCGTATAATTCGCCTCAATTTTGCAAAGTGCACTGATGGTCGAGAAATGAGTTTAGCAGAACAAATCATGCCAGAGGATTACATCTTTCCTCCAAAGCCGGCGCCACTTAACGACGCCGAAAAAGCTGAATATAAAGCACGTATTAAACAACTTCTAATTGATAAAAATGCCGTATTAGTTGCGCATTATTATACTGATCCTGAGATCCAAGCATTAGCTGAAGAAACAGGCGGCTGTGTTGCTGATTCTTTAGAGATGGCGCGTTTTGGTGCAAACCAAGCAGATAAAGACATCATCATCGTAGCGGGTGTTCGTTTCATGGGTGAAACGGCGAAGATATTAACGCCGAACAAAACCGTTGTTATGCCAACACTTGCAGCAACTTGTTCACTCGATGTGGGCTGTCCAATTGATGAGTTCTCCAAGTTTTGTGATCAACACCCTGATCGAAAAGTTGTAGTTTACGCGAATACGTCTACGGCAGTAAAAGCCCGTGCAGATTGGATCGTAACGTCTTCTTGTGCCCTTGAAATTGTTGAACACCTAGACTCTGAGGGTGAAAAAATCATTTGGGGTCCTGATAAGCATCTAGGTTCATACATTCAGAAGAAAACTGGCGCTGATATGATCATGTGGAATGGCGCATGCATCGTTCACGATGAGTTTAAAACGAAAGCGCTAAAAGATATGAAGGCGCTTCATCCAGATGCGGCTGTGTTAGTTCATCCTGAATCACCAGCTGAAATCGTAGACCTTGCTGATGCTGTAGGCTCAACAAGCCAGCTAATTAAAGCAGCACAAGAGATGGGTAATCAAAAGTTCATCGTTGCAACTGATCGCGGTATTTTCTACAAAATGCAGCAGCTATGCCCAGAGAAAGAGTTCTTTGAAGCGCCAACAGCTGGTGAAGGTGCAACGTGTAAAAGCTGTGCTCACTGTCCTTGGATGGCGATGAACGGCCTTAAAGCAATCGAAGAAGCACTTGTTAGCCCAGAAGGTAAAGAAGTATTTGTTGATATGGACTTACGTGAAGGAGCACTACGCTCACTAAATCGTATGTTAGATTTCTCTTCTAACTTGAAGAAGTAATCAAATTTGCCGATATGTTAAGCAGTTAGATTAGCATATTGGCAAAAAAGCTTGCTTAAGTGTGGTGCTTTACTTAGTATAGCTCTGCGCTTGGGCGCAGTGGAGAGGTGGCTGAGTGGCTGAAGGCGCACGACTGGAACTCGTGTATAGGCTAACCCCTATCGAGGGTTCGAATCCCTCCCTCTCCGCCATTTCATTCCCATTAAGTTCTTCTTTTATTCCCTTACATTGGTACAATGTGTTAAATTCTTTATTCCTATCTTAATGGCTTTCGATTAGAATAACTTCAATCCTTTAAATTAACTTAAATGTCGTTGAGCGAATACTTGCTAACTAATTGACATATTTAGGTTGTTTCGTACTAGTCGATGATCGATTGGAAGTATTATGCAAGAAGAGCTACTTAACTCAGTCATAAAAATAACCAAAACTAGAGATGTAGATTCTCTTGAATATAGTTTGATTTCTACTATTCAAGAGTTTATTGGATGTGAAGAAGTTGGTATTTATAAAGATCTGCAAGTTCAGGGGAAGTTGGTAATTGAACGCAGTTTATGTTTAAAAGTACTACCACATGATGACTTTCTTTGGGAAGACAGAGACGTAGTTCAAGAGCCGCCATCAGAGCTGGTTTCTTGTTTACAATCTGCATGTATCATCACTGTTCAATCTGCGGATGGTACAGAGCGACGCTGGTTGCCTATTACGTTGCAAGAGAAACCAATTGGCGCACTTGCAATTGTGAGTAAGGGGTTAAGCAGCTCAGATCAGGTCTTATTGAATGCTTTTTGCCGTATTTTTGAAAATTATTTAAGTATCTTGCACGAAAATGAACGAGATAAGTTAACTGGCCTTCTCAACCGACAAACGTTTGAAAAGAAGCTAAAGCAGCTGTTAGAAAAACAATTAATAGACCATCACAAGTCAAGCTTTCCAAATGAAAATCGAAAACGTACTTTAGGTGCGACTTCATGGCTTGCCATGGTAGATATTGATCATTTCAAAAAAGTTAATGACAACTATGGGCATGTCTGTGGTGATGAAGTTTTATTATTGCTAGCGCAAAAAATGCGTCAATACTTTCGCTCCAGTGATTTGATATTCCGTTTCGGTGGTGAAGAGTTTGTTTTAGTCTTTGAGCCATGTGACTTTGATGCAATGAAAGCTAAAATTGATCAGTTTATGGAGCTAATCAGACAAACTCATTTCCCATTTGTTAAAACCATGACGGTGAGTATAGGTATGTCCAGGATCAGCCCTTATGACTTTCCTATAACGGTTTTAGAACAAGCTGATAAAGCGCTTTATTACGCAAAAGAAAATGGCCGAGATAAGTTGTGTTTCTTTGAGCAGCTAATAGACGATCAACTGATTGATGAAAAAAATAGTGATGAAAGTAACGATATAGACTTATTTTAAAGACTAAATTCGCATGAGTTTTTTAATGATTAAACCCCATAACTTGTTATGGGGTTTAATTTTTTCTAGATAAATATTGTTTACTAGATCCCTGTCACTATATTGTTTTTCATAAATAAATTACACTCAGCCCTGTGTTATATTTACCTTGTATTCAACATGCACTGGAACGCAGAGGCTTGTCATCATGTTACATATCATTCAGTCAAATCGCATGGAGGCGTTGCAAGCGCAACTCCATAAAGTATTAGACACCGCGCCTTTAGACAGTATTTTTAGTAAAGAAATTGTTCTTGTTCAGTCACCTGGTATGTCGCAATGGTTAAAGCTGGGGGTGAGCCAACATTCAGGTTTGGCTGCGCAACTCGATTTTCCATTGCCTTCAAGTTTTATTTGGCAGCTATATCAGACCTTTCTACCGCAAGTACCAAAAGAGTCGCCTTTTAACAAAGCGAACTTAACTTGGAAGCTGATGACGTTGTTGCCTGAGCAACTCGGATTATCTGTTTATGAGCCTCTTAAACGTTATTTAGAAGATGATGAAGCTGGCAAAAAGCGTTTTGCTTTGTGTGAAAAAATTGCCGACGTGTTTGACCAATATTTAATGTATCGTCCTGAATGGTTAGACACTTGGGAGTCGGGAATAGACGAGTTGCCAGACGTGGATGTTTCTATTGCGCCTTGGCAGCCTGACTTATGGCGAAAGCTTGTTTCATTAACTGAAGAGTTAGGGCAAAGCCCTTATCACCGTGCCAACATGCATTGGATGTTACTCGAAGCCTTAGCAAAAGCCTCTGACGAACAGTTACCCGAGAGAATAAGTTTATTTGGTCTATCAGCTATTCCTAGTAGCCAGCTTGAGATCTTTCAAGCCTTAGCTCAGAAAACCAATGTGTTGCTGTTCTTGTTTAATCCGAGTGAACACTATTGGGGTGATGTGGTCGACGAAAAAACACAGGCTAAAATTGCGGCTAAATTTGTGAAATATCCGGAACTAGAGGCGCAGTCAGGCGAATATTTCCAAATCGGTAATCCTCTCTTATCAGCATGGGGTAAACTAGGTCGAGATTACTTTGAACAGCTTTTACAACTTGACGCCTCATGGATAGACGGTTTTGTCGAAGACTTTAGCGATAACTTATTGGGTCAGGTACAAAAAGAAATTTTCGATTTATCGTTTAAAGGCGAAACCCTAGTCGAAAACACACAGTGGTTTATAAACCAAGAGGGTCAATTATCCATCGAAGAAGATGATAACTCTATTGTGTTTCAAGACTGCCATACGCCACTTCGTGAAATTGAACGCTTACACGACCATATATTAGCTTTGATGCACGAAGATCCAAGCCTTACGCCGAAAGATTTTATTGTTATGATGCCAGATGTGGCCAAATATAGCCCTTATATTGAGGCAGTATTTGGCGGTGCAACTGCTGAGCGCTACATACCTTATTCATTGGCAGACTTAGCCATTGATCAAGAAAAGCCTGTGATCAATTCATTTCTGTCTCTAGTCGATTTACCTTTTAGCCGCTTTGGCGTATCGGATATCCTAGATTTATTCGCAGTAGAGCCAATTGCAAAGCAGTATCAGTGTAGTGAAGATGAATTTGAGCAGTTCAGATTTTGGCTTGAAGAAGTTGGGGTACGCTGGGGCATTAACGCAGAGCATAAAGTCGAGCATGAACTCCCAAAAATGCAGCTTAATACCTGGCAGCAGGGCTTAAATCGTTTATTGCTTGGCATTGCTATGAGCGATGAGTCTTTGGCATTTGAAGGTATTTTCCCAAGCGATCAAGTTGAGGGCATGGCCACTGAGTCACTCAGTAAACTTATACACTTTATTGATGATTTAATTAGCCACAAAAATATTTTGAGTGAGTATAACTCTCTTGATATCAAAGCCGAACAGCTCAAATCACTGATAAAAACCTTCTACCACCCAGACTCAGATCAAAGCTGGGACCTGCAAGTGCTCAATAAAGTGATTGAAACTTTACAGACTCACTTTGACAACAAAGACATGCTTGAAGTGGTAAGCCCAGAAATTATTAGCTACTGGGTCAAGCAAGGGGTTGCACAGAAAGGGGTAGGGCAGCGTTTTCTTGTGGGCGCCGTGAATTTTTGTACGCTAATGCCAATGCGTGCTGTGCCGTTCAAAGTCGTCTGTCTACTTGGTTTGAACGACGGCGACTATCCGAGAAGTGTTCAGCCGATAGGCTTTGACCTTGTATCGCAAAGTCAGCGTAAAAAAGGTGACCGTTCACGTAAACTCGATGACAGGTATCTATTTTTAGAAGCATTATTGAGTGCGCGACAACAACTCTTACTCAGTTACGTGGGGCGCTCATGCTACAACAACGAGCCGCAAGTACCGTCAATTTTGGTCAGCGAACTTATTGACTACATTGACCGCTGTTTTTATATCGAAGGCAATGCGAGTAAGCCTTCAGCATATCTACTAAACCAAGCCACACTGCAGCCGTTTTCTACGTTAAATTATATTGAGAGCGATCAACAAAGCTTTAACCCCACTTGGTTGATTTCAAAGGCTGCTAAAGAGCAGCCAAGCAATAAAGACAACGAAAGTTTTAACGAAGGCCTGCCAAATCCGTTTGATACAACATATCATGAAGTAGATATTAATCAGTTAATCCGAGCTGTTTTAAACCCACAAGCAGCGTTTTATCAGCAACGTGTGGGTGTGCGTTTATACAATGCGGAAGAAGTGATTGACGACGATGAACCATTTGCTCTCGATGCTTTGTCTCGCTATCAATATCTTGATGATTTACTGACAGACTCTCTGAATGATTCAGAAAAAGCGCCTGAGCAACTTTTACAACGAGGCGACTTGCCGCAAGCCGAAGTGGGTAAAGTGCAACTTGGTCAATTACAGCAAAGGATCATCCCTCTAGCTGAGCGTTTAAAAGCAACACTCACATCACCATCAGAGCCAGTTGAAATTGATATCGACTGCGGTGCAATAAAACTACAAGGGTGGCTCGATAAACTCTTTGAATCAGAACAAATCTTTTATCGCCCAGCGAGTATTAAAGCCAAAGATAAACTAAGAGCTTTTATTTACCACTGCGCAGCGAATTGTATGGGCCAATCGGTCACGACTTCTGTTTATGGTTTAGACGAGCAAGTTAGCTTTGCGCCGTTAGAGGCAGAAGAGGCAAAAATCGAGCTACAGAAATGGGTCAATTTTTACATTTCGTTTATGAGCAGTCCGCAACCTTTCTTTGTTTCATCTAGTTATGAATATGCGCTCACTGAAGACATCAATAAAGCGGCCAATAAATTTAACGGTGGCCAATATATCGGCATGGGCGACAGCGAAAACCCTTACGTGGCGCTCGATTTTAAAAATCTATTTGATTTTGAAGCTGAATTTGTCAGCTTAAGTAAATCGTTATTTGGCAAACTGATTGACCTTGCGAAGGAAGAAAAATATGCAAATGCTTGATCCAACAGTCATGCCTTTGGTTGGGCAAAACCTAATTGAAGCCAGTGCGGGGACGGGTAAAACTTATACCATTACAGGTTTGTATTTACGTTGTTTACTGGGTTTGACCGTACCTGAGCAAGAAAGCACGCCATTAAACGTTGAGCAAATTTTAGTGGTGACCTTCACTGATGCGGCAACCGCTGAGATCAGGGATCGAGTAAGAAAACGCATTGTCGAAGCGCGGGATGTGCTACTTGGCAAAGAATCAAAAGATGACCTTATTCTGCGAGTGTTAAAAGACGTCAGAGACAAAAAGCAGGCTTTTGCGTTACTCGATGCTGCGGCCAAGTCGATGGATGAAGCCGCGATTTACACCATTCACGGTTTCTGCCAGAAAATGCTGAAGCAGCATGCGTTTGAGTCGAACATGGGTTTTAACCAAACGTTTGTGCTCGACAGTGCAGACTTAATCGATCAAGCAGTGAAAGACTACTGGCGCAGTTTTATTTACCCGCTCGACACTGATACAACACAGACTATATTAGAGCATGTGCCAAACCCGCAATCTCTCAACAGTAAAGTGAGCAAACTGCTGAATAAGGGCAATATCATCATTACACCGAGTTATGACTTAGATGATGTACTGGCCACTAAAGCGCAATACCAGCAACAAGCACAAACATTTAAAAGTTCGCTGTTAGCTAGCGACTTCTTTACTGCGTTAGATAATTCAGGCCTTGCGAAAAACAAAGCGCCTGGGCGAGTAGCAAATATTGCAGCTTTGATAGACTATTGCCAATCTGATAATTGGTATTTTGAATTTGGCTCTGCGAAGCACTCATTCAACTTGTGGAGTGAAGAAACGCTGTCAGACAGTCAGTATTACAAGAAAGGGCAAGCGCCGATGTCGCATCCCTTGCTTAAATCGTTTTCTGAGATGTTTGCACTACACCAAAAGTTACAAGAAGGGTTACCGTTGGCCATAGTACAACAAGCGGCGAAGCAAGTTGCATCCTTATTAGAAAAACAAAAACGAAAGCAGGGTGTTTTAACGCCTGATGATTTGCTTACTCAGTTGCATGCTGCACTCACTGCTGAACAAGGTGAGGTTTTAGCAGAAAAGATTGCCACGCTTTTCCCAATGGCGATGATCGATGAATTCCAAGATACCGATCCCATTCAATATGGTATTTTTCAATCGATTTACGGCACGCGTGAAACGACTACTTTGACCATGATAGGCGATCCAAAGCAAGCGATTTATGGGTTTAGGGGGGCAGATATTTTCACCTATATTCATGCCAAAAAGCAGGTGCAAGAAACACATCAGTATACCCTTGCTACTAACTTCCGCTCAGCAAAAGGCGTGGTCGATGCGGTTAACAGTATTTTCAAACAAAATGAAACTAGCTTTATCTATAACAAAGATATTCCGTTTGAAGCCGTGGCTGCAAATGGCAAAAAGCCTGGCGAAGGCTTTGAGCTAAGCAATGAGCCTGCAGCACCATTGTGTTTTAGCGTTTTAAAAGATGCCTCTGAGGTCACCAGTAAGGGCGTGGCGCATCCAGCGTTGGCAGAGCTTTATGCGAGTAAAACTGCAACGCTTTTGAATCAAGCGCAGCAGGGGGCTGCTACAATCGCAGGCACACCTGTGGCGGCAGGAGATATTTGCTTCTTAGTACGAGACAGAAATGAAGCGGCTTTGATAAAACGTGCCTTAACCGACAAAGGCATTGACAGCGTGTATCTCGCACGAGAAAGTGTCTTTCAGCAGCCAGTCAGCCAAGCTTTGATGCAATTTTTGATGGTATTACATGGCCCATATGACGAAGCTCTGCTGAGAGGTGTTTTGGCCAGTGATTTATTTGGTCTGAATTACCAGCAAATTTTTGCACTGCAAAACGAGACAGAAAGTTGTCAGGCTACCCCAAATGATTTAATACATAAAACCTGGCAAGCGTACTTGTTACAGTTTTCTAAGCTAAAAGCCTTGTGGTACAAAAAGGGTGTGATGGCGATGCTTGAGCAATTGTTGGTAGAGAATGACCTACCTTTGCTTTGGCAACAAAAAGGCCACCATGTAGAGCGTTGGTTAACGGATTATCGCCATCTTGCCGAGCTCTTACAACATAAGCAAATTGAACTTGAAGGTACCCAGCGTGTTTTGCGTTGGTATGAAAAGCAGTATACCGAGTCTTTGAGTGATACCGCGCAGATTCGCTTAGAAAGTGACGAGAACCTAGTTAAAATCATTACCATGCATGCTTCAAAAGGGCTGGAATACCCAATTGTTTATCTACCGTTTGCTAGCGGTTATCGTGAAGCGAGCGAAGCGATTTTTCATAAAGACGACACACTGGTGTATGATTTATCTAAATCCGATGACGCCATGCAGCAGGCTGAAAAAGAACGTTTAGCTGAAGATATTCGTCTATTGTATGTAGCCCTTACACGCGCTGTACACCACTGTGATATAGGCATGTATAACTTAGCCGAAGGACGCAGTAAAAAGCCAGGCATTACGCGAACAGCACTTGGTTACGTACTCTTTGCTCCAGATTTGATGACTTCTGCAGAGCAATGGCATGCGCGACTCGATGTGCTTTGTATGAATGATGCAAATTTACAGGTTGCCTATTTTGATATTAATGGTTTGCCAAGCGAAAGTTTCACACCATCTCAACAACCGCAGGCGGTTGAGTGCGCTGTAAAAGCGGTGTCAGCGAACATTGAACGAGACTGGCGAGCAACCAGTTTTAGTCAACTAACTTATCATCAAGATCACGATGATAGACCGTTGGGTGCAATTGATGAAAACCACTTGCTTGACCTGCCATTAGCAGAAAGTCAAGAAACCCTTGATGCTTATACCTTTCCGAAAGGTGCAAAAGCGGGTAGTTGTTTGCACGAAATTTTTGAACTTATTGACTTTAGTGAGCTACAAACGCCGCAAGAGCCTAACCTGACGTTAGAAGAAGCTGTAAAGCAAACGCTGGATAAATTTGGTTTTGAAGACAAATGGCAAGCTCCGGTCAAGCACTGGGTGTCATCATGTTTAGCATGCAAACTTGATAGCAACTTAGCACTGCAAGACATAAAGCCTGCGCAGCGTTTAGTAGAAATGGAGTTTAATTTACCTCTCGCACCATTAGATCAAGTGACGCTGAATAACATTGTCTCAAACATAATACAGCATCCAAGTAACCTTAAATTTGATAATGTCAAAGGGCTACTGAAAGGCTTTATAGATTTAATTTTCGAGCACCAAGGAAAATATTACATTCTCGATTATAAATCGAACTATTTGGGCGATGCGCCGAGCGACTATGCCAGCGATAACCTATTACAAGCCATGAATGCACACCAATATCATCTTCAATACATGATTTATACAGTGGCACTTCATCGCTTACTTAAAGCGCGCTTACCTAACTATCAGCCAAAGCTTCATTTAGGTGGCGTCTATTATGTTTTCTTACGAGCTATGGGTGATGGAGAAGGAGTATTCTTTAAACAACTATCACTCAGTGAACTTGAACAATTAGATGCCTTATTTTTACAAGGAGTAGCATGATGGAACAAACCGATTTATTTGCTCAACCCGCATTCATTGCTCCTTTTGATCATCAAAGCTTTATTGCACTTTTAATCGAGCAAGAAAAATTGCTGCACAGCGATATGGCACTGGCGAAATTACTCAATGAATCCAAAATTGATGACGCATATTATTTAATCTTATTGTTACTGAGAGCGCAAAGGCAGCAACATAGCTGTTTGGAGTTAGAGCAGATTGACTGGCAAAATCCATTTTCGTTGCCAGCCAAATTGCAAGGCGAAAATGTGTTAACATCGCCTTGGTCAGAAGACAAACAAGGCGCGATAAAAGCGTTAGCGTTACACGCAGCTGTGGGTGATGATAAACCAATGAGGTTATTGAACAATAACTTATATCTTGCCCGTTACTTTGGTTATGAAGCGACCCTTGCTGAGGCATTTCAAGCATTGAACAACAATCAAGTGACCTTGAATCTAGACACACTGACTGAGTTACTCAATCACTTCTTTGATGGCCAAGATGATATTGATTGGCAAAAAGTGGCGTGTGCGATGGCTGCATTAAATCGTTTTTGTGTGATCAC
>Ga0114932_10000466_pt1 | contig 48657 bp, 43 predicted proteins | sample 2SBtaG_2_FD_87286 | JGI IMG/M metagenome (GOLD analysis project Ga0114932, IMG submission 87286) | Deep subsurface microbial communities from Kolumbo volcano to uncover new lineages of life (NeLLi) - 2SBTROV12_ACTIVE470 metaG | ecosystem: Environmental > Aquatic > Marine > Volcanic ...
TACGATGGTTGTGGTTTCCAGGCTTCCATCATACCAAGCCAAGATCGCCGCTTCCCGTTCTCCCAGATACGCCGGCACCCGGTCAACCTGCGTCATCGGCAGGTCGTGGCCGGGCACCAGCACGGAGCCGGCCCGCGCCTGCCAGAGGCCCCAGATCATCTCCAGGGTTTCATGCGAGGCGTCCCGGTCGTGACAGAGCCCGACCGTGCCGGACAACAACTCGGCGCGGTTCTTCGCCGCGTCGCCGGTGAAGACGACGTCGAAACCCCGGTCCGCCAGCACGTAAACCAACCCGCCGGGCGTGTGGCCCGGCGCCATGTGGGCGCGGATGTGGGGCAGGACTTCATCGCCATGCTCGGCGCGCTCCAGGGTCGGCCAGCCGGATAGTTTCTCGACCGTGAATTCCGGCACCGGGCCCATGCCCCAGGGCTCACCCAGGCCCCAGTCCATCTCAACGCCGGAGATGACGATGCGCGCGTCCTTGAACATGGGCCAGTTCAGGGCGTGATCGTGATGGCAGTGCGACAGCAGAACGTCGGTGACGTCGGCCGGTGTCAGCCCCACCGCGCCGAGGCGTTCGACCAGGGTTTCGCGGATGCCGAAGCCGCCGACGTCGATCAGCGCCACCCGGCCCTGGCCGCGTAGCAAGGCGATGGTGCTCCAGCCCAAGGTACCGTGACAGACGGACTTGCCCGGGAAGCCCTGAACCAGGATATCGATGTCGTAATGGTGGGTGTTGATCATCCGTGCGCTCCAATCTTTTCGTGTCGTTGAGGGGACGCGCGATCAGTCATGTGTATCCTCGCCAGCACGCGCGATGGATGTTCTGGGACCGTCGCGCCAGTAGCGCGGCGTAAGCCCGGGTTATCCTCCGGAGGGCGGGCCATCCCCATCGCGCTTTCAGTATGCCGCATTCATTTGTTCACATCCATCCGCTCCAAATTCGCCCTGGCCGCCGTCGCCGCCGGGGATTTGGGCGCGACGATCAGCACGTCCAGCCAGTCGGCCCGGGCCCCCGCCTTGTCGTCCGCCAAGCGCCTGAGATTGCCCCGTTCCAACAACGCCTCGGCATGACCCGGATCCAGCGCCAGCGCCTGTTCCGCATCGGCCAGGGCACCTTGCGGATCATCCAGGAACCGCTTCGCCGCGGCCCTCAGCGCCAGCGCGTCGGGGCGGCCGGAATTGATCGCCAGGGCGGCGTCCAGGTCGGCGACGGCTTTCGGGTAATCGCCGATGGCGGCCCGTGCCTGGGCCCGGTCGATGTAAAGCTCCAGATCCCCGGGCCGCAGGGCCAGCGCCGCCGTGGCCACGGCCTCGGCGCGGATCGGGTTTTCGGCCAGCAACCAGGCCTGCGCCGCCTGGCCCAATATCCGCGCCTTGAAATCGGCCTTTTCCTTGATCCGCTGGCCCAGGTCTTCCAGGCGCCCGGCGGCGTCCTTGAAAAGACCGAGCGCGATCAGCGCCGACGCCGCGCAATGTTCCGCCGGCGGGCCGCCGCCCTCGTCGCGCCATTGGATGGCATCCTCGAAGGCGTCTTTCGGCGCCTTGTCGGCTTTCGCCAGGCAGTGGTGATAGCGCGCCATGGGTGATGGTCGGGGTGACGCTGGGGGTGACGGCGGCGGCGATTGACCGAGGCCCGGCGCGGGCATCGCCGTGAGATACAGGGAAGCCATCAAAAGGGCGCAGGGGAGGCGGTCGATCATTGCCAGACAATCTGCGGGCCTGTATGGCAAAAGACAAGATGCGCGTGAGGGACCAAGCAAAATGACCCAGCCCGGAAAGCTGTTCTGTTTCGGCCTCGGCTATTCCGCCGAACGCCTGGCCGCCGCCCTGGCCGCCGAGGGCTGGACCGTTGCCGGCACCAGCCGCACCAAAGACCAGGCCGAAACCTTGCGGGGCCTGGGATACGACATGCATGTCTTCGACGGCGGCGATGAGGTGCCGGGCGGCGGCGCGGCCTGGCTGGACGGCGTCACCCACGTTTTGTCGTCGGTGCCGCCCGGCGGCGGAGGCGAGCCCGTCGCCGGTCCTTTCGGCGCCGCCCTGGCCGGCCTCGGCTCGCTGGTCTGGCTGGGCTATCTGTCGACCACCGGGGTCTACGGCAACACGGACGGCGCCTGGGTCGACGAGACCGCGCCGGCCCAGCCCGACGTCGGGCGCAGCGAACGCCGGGGCGCCGCCGAGGCGGCCTGGCAGGAACTGGCCGCCGGGCACGCCTTGCCCCTGCACATTTTCCGCCTGGCCGGCATCTACGGACCGGGCCGTAACGTCCTGGCCCAGGCGAAGGCCGGCCGGGCCCGGCGCATCGACAAGCCGGGCCACAGGTTCAGCCGCATCCATGTGGACGATATCGCCCGGGTGTTGCGGGCCTCCATGGCCAGCCCCGAAATCAATTCGGATCACCCCGGCGCCGTCTACAATGTCTGCGACGACGAACCGGCGGCGCCGGCCGAGGTCACGGCCTTTGCCTGTGAGCTGCTGGGGATCGACCCGCCGCCCCTGGTGGCGTTCGCCGACGCGGCGCAGGACATGTCGCCCATGGGGCTGTCCTTTTGGAACGACAAGCGCCGCGTGCGCAACGACAAGATCAAGGATCAATTGGGGGTGCGCCTCTTGTACCCCACCTACCGCGAGGGATTGCGGGCGATCTACACCGCGGAGTTCGCCAGTTGATCCAGCAACGCGGCCAGGGTGCGGCGCAGGCGTTCCAGGTCGTGGTCTTCGGACAGGCGGTGCTCGCCTGATTTGACCAACTGCACCTCGACATCGTCGGCGCGCACGCACTCCATGATCCTGAGGCTGGTCTGCCAGGGCACGTCGGCGTCCTTGATGCCGTGGATCAGGCGCACCGGGCAGTCGATGGCAATCTCACCGCGCAGCAGCAACTGGTTTTTGCCGTCCGCCAACAGGCGTTTGCTGATGCGGTAGGGTTCCCCGTCATCGTAGTCGTTGGCCAGCTCAACGAAGCCGTTGGTGTCCAGCTCGGCCTTCTGGGCGGCGCTCAGCTGGGCCCCGATCAGGTCTTCGGTGAAGTCCGGCGCCGAGGCCAGCCCGACCAGGCCGGCGATGCGCCGGGGCCTGGCGCGGGCCGCCAACAGCATGATCCAGCCGCCCATGGACGACCCCACAAGGACCTGCGGGCCGTCCGTCAATTGGTCCAGGACGTCGATGGCGTCATCCGCCCATTCGCCGATGCAGCCGTCGTCGAAATTGCCCGACGAGGCGCCGTGGCCTTGATAATCGAAGCGCGTGAAGGCATGTCCGCGGTGCCGGCAAAAGGCCTCCAGGGCCAAAGCCTTGCCGCCGCCCATGTCGGACTTGAAGCCGGTCAGGAAAACGACGCCCGGTTGCCTGCCGGGCGTCTGGTGGTAAGCGATGGCGGCGCCGTTATCCCGTGTTAATATGAGGGCTGCCGGTTGACTGTCATCCATCGCGTCACCTTTAATGGAAGATGGGTCCCGCAAGTTCGGACCGCAGGGGGATTATGAACGAACAAGCCGATAATGCCAGAGCCCCCGACGCCGGGGAGGCGCGTGAGTCCGGGGCCGATGATCCCTTGCGCTCGAACCCGGAAGACGGCCGCATGGCGACCATCATGCAGGTCATCCCGGCCTTGGGATCGGGCGGCGGCGTTGAACGCGGCACCGTCGAGATCGCCGAGGCGATCACCGAGGCCGGCGGCCGGGCCATCGTCGTCACCGCCGGCGGCGCCCAGGTCCACGAACTGGCGCGGGCCGGCGCCGAACACATCGAGCTGCCGGTCGATTCAAAAAACCCCTTCGCCATCTACGCCAACATTGACCGCCTGGCCGACGTCATCGAGGCCCACAACGTCGATCTGGTGCATGCGCGGTCGCGGGCCCCGGCCTGGAGCGCCTATTATGCGGCCAGGCGCACCAAGCGGCCCCTGGTGACGACCTTCCACGGCACCTACAACGCCGGCAATTTCCTGAAGCGCGCCTACAACGGCGTCATGACCAAGGGGGCCAGGGTGATCGCCATCTCGGCGTTTATCGCCGAACACGTGCGGCGCCTGTATGGCGTGCCGGCAAGCCGGCTCAGGATTATCCACCGCGGCGTCGACCTCTACCGCTTCGATCCGGCCAAGGTGTCGGCGGAGCGGGTCGTGCAGCTGGCCAACGACTGGCGCCTGACGGACGGCTATCCGGTGATCATGCTGCCCGGCCGGCTGACCCGCTGGAAGGGCCAGACCGTGTTTATCGAGGCGGTGGCGAAGTTGCAGCGCCGCGATATCCGCTGCCTGATCGTCGGCGGCGACCAGGGCCGCGAGGATTACCGCCGGGAACTGGAAGCCATGGTCGAACGCCATGACCTGGGCGAGGTGGTGCGCATCGTCGACCACTGTGCCGACATGCCGGCGGCCTACATGCTGTCCGACGCGGTGGTCTCCGCGTCGACGGACCCGGAAGCCTTCGGCCGGGTCATCGTCGAAGCCCAGGCGCTTGGCCGGCCGGTGATCGCCAGCGACCATGGCGGCGCCAAGGAGACGGTGCTGGCCGACAAGACCGGCTGGCTGGTGCCGCCCGGTGACATTGATGCGCTTTCTCAAACCCTGGCGAAAGTGCTGGCCCTGGACGAAGACCAGCGCGCCGCCCTATCGGAAGCCGCGATCGCCAATGTCAGTGAGAATTTCTCCAAGCAGAACATGTGCGCCAAGACCCTGGAGGTCTACAACGAGGTCCTGCAGTCGGCGGACGAAACCTGACCGGCCCGGGTCCCATGGCTGCCGGCATCCTGATTATTAAACTCGGCGCGCTGGGCGACACCATCCAGGCGCTCGGTCCCATGGCGGCCATTCGCCGGGCCCACGCGGACGCACCGATCACCGTGCTGACGACGGCGCCGTACGCTGAGCTTCTTGGCGCTTCGGGGCTGGCCGACGACATTTGGATCGACGACCGCCCGGGCCTGGCGGCGGCCGGAAGGTGGCTGGCCCTGCGCCGCCGGCTTCGCGGCGCTACGTTCGCGCGGGTTTACGACCTTCAGACGTCGGACCGCAGTGCCTGGTATTTCCGCCTGTTCTGGCCGGGACCGGCGCCCGAATGGTCGGGGATTGCGCCCGGGTGTTCGCATCCCCACGCCAATCCGGCCCGCGACACCCAGCACACCATTGAGCGTCAACGCGAGCAGCTGGCCATGGCCGGTATCGATGAGGTGCCGGCCCCCGACTTGAGCTGGGCGACGGCGGATCTGGGCAATTTGGACCCGGGCGCCAAGTTTGCGTTGATCGCGCCGGGCGGCGCCGCCCACCGGCCGGCGAAAAGATGGCCGGCGGACTGTTACGCCGCCTTGGCCGTCCGGCTGGCCGGCGACGGGACCCGGCCCGTGCTGGTCGGCGGCCCCGAGGACGCGGCTCTGACGGCCGCCATCGCCCGGGAAGTTTCCGGTTCCTTGGACCTGGGCGGCCGCACCTCCTTGTTGCAGTTGGCCGCCCTTGGCCGGCGCGCCGCCCTGGCCGTCGGCAACGATACCGGCCCCATGCACATGTTCGCCGTTACCGGATGTCCGACCCTGGTGCTGTATTCCCAGGCTTCCGATCCGGCGCTCTGTGCGCAACGCGGCGCGCGCGTTGAGATTATCCGCCGCGCAGATCTGGCGGCGCTTGCCGTCGACGAGGTGTTCCCAACGGCGATGAGACTGATGCCGGCACCTTGAGCCGGCACGGCGCGGCACTTGATTCCGCCTTTGCCGGCCCCTTTAGGGGAGTTAAGGAGATCAGCGAACGCCAAGAAAGGCCGGGCATTCGCCAGGCATGTAAACTGTCAGGCACGTAATCTGAAATGTACGACATCACGGTTCTCATCATTGACGATCAGCAGACCATGCACTCGATCCTGCGAAGCCTGCTGCACCAGGCGGACATCCGCGACATCCTCGATGCGGAGAACGTCCGCGACGGCCTGGAAATCATCGAGAACCCGACCGCCCCGACGCCGGACATCATCATCTGTGATTTGCACATGGATGTGATCGACGGCATGGAGTTCGTGCATCACCTGCGGCGCGCCAAAAACATGACGCCCGTGTTGGTGTTGACCGGGGAACGGGATGGTTTGTTGCGCGATGTCGTTGCCCAGGCGGGCGCCACGAAGATCCTGACGAAGCCCATATCCGCGCCGGATCTGCGCGCTGAGATTCTGAGCGCCATCGGGTTCCAGGACGACGCCTAGCCGGCGGGCTCATCGGCGGGCTCATCGGCGGCCTGGGCGCGGTTCTTGACAGGGGGTTTCGAGGGACTACATTCCAAACGCTTTTCGCCATACTTTAGGATGTCCACATGGTCGCCATCACGCTTCCCGACGGCAGCGTCCGAAACTTCGACAAGCCCGTGACCGGCGCCGAACTGGCGGCCGACATCGGTCCGGGTCTGGCGAAAGCCGCCTTGGCGATCCGCGTCAACGGTGAGCTTGATGATCTGTCGGCGGTGATCAAGGCTGACGCGGACGTCGCCATCGTCACCGACAAGAACGAAGACGACGCCCTGGACCTGATCCGTCACGACACGGCGCACGTCCTGGCGGAAGCCGTCCAGGAACTGTTTCCCGGCACCCAGGTGACCATCGGCCCGAACATTGAAAACGGCTTCTATTACGACTTCGCCCGCGATCAGCCGTTCTCGACGGAGGACCTGGAGACCATCGAGACGAAGATGCGCGAGATCATCGGCCGCAATGACGTGTTCGAAAAAGAGGTCTGGGACCGCGGCGAAGCGATCAAAAAATTCACTGACATGGGCGAGGCCTACAAGGCCGAACTGATCGAGGGGTTGCCCGCCGACGAAGACGTCAAAATTTACCGCCAGGGAAAATGGTTCGATCTCTGCCGCGGGCCGCACCTGCCGTCGACGGGACGCATCGGCAAGGCCTTCAAGCTGATGAAGGTGGCCGGCGCCTATTGGCGCGGTGATTCCGACAACCAAATGCTGCAGCGGATTTACGGCACGGCGTGGCGCACGGAGAAAGAACTGAAAGCCTACCTGCACATGCTCGACGAAGCGGACAAGCGCGACCATCGCCGCTTGGGCCGGGAAATGGGGCTGTTTCACCAACAGGAGCAGGCCACGGGTTCCGTCTTCTGGCATCCGAAAGGCTGGACGTTCTACCGCGCCGTCCAGAGGTATATGAGGAAGCGCCTGGAAGACGGCGGCTATGTCGAAGTTAATACCCCGCAGATGGTCGACCGGTCCTTATGGGAAGATTCCGGGCACTGGGAAAAGTTCCGCGAACACATGTTCGTCGCCGAATCGGAAGACCGCACCCTGGCGATCAAGCCCATGAACTGCCCCTGCCATGTGCAGATTTTCAAACAGGGCCAGACCAGTTATCGCGACCTGCCCTTGCGCATGGCCGAGTTCGGCGCCTGCGCGCGGAACGAACCGTCGGGCGCCCTGCATGGCCTGATGCGGGTGCGTGCTTTTGTCCAGGATGACGCCCACATCTTCTGCACGGAAGACCAGATCGAAGATGAAACCAAGCGGCTGATCGATCTGTTGGCATCCATCTACAAGGACTTCGGCTTCGAGGATTTCGTCATCAAGTTCGCCGACCGGCCGGAGGTGCGGGCGGGATCGGACGAGACCTGGGACCGGGCCGAGAAAGCACTGCTGGAGGCCTCACGCGCCGCCGGCGTTGAGCTGGTCATGAACCCCGGCGAAGGCGCCTTTTACGGCCCGAAACTGGAATTCGTCCTGCGCGATGCCATCGGCCGGGACTGGCAGTGCGGCACCCACCAGGTGGATTTCGTCCTGCCCGAACGCCTTGATGCGTCGTACATCGGCGAGGACGGCGCCAAGCACCGCCCGGTCATGTTGCACCGGGCGATCCTGGGATCGTTTGAGCGCTTTATCGGCATCCTCATCGAACACTACGCCGGACGGTTTCCGCTGTGGCTGGCGCCGGTGCAGATGGTCGTCGCGACGATCACCAATGAGTCCGATGACTATGCCCGTGAGGTACAACGCCAGGCGGCGGCGGCCGGCCTGCGCGCCGAACTGGACCTGCGCAATGAAAAGATCAATTACAAGGTTCGCGAACACAGCCACGCCAAGGTACCGGTCATTTTGGTTGTCGGCGCCCGCGAGGCTGACGACACCACCGTCGCCATGCGCCGCCTGGGCGGCAAGCAACAGGAAGTTCTTGCACTGAATGAAGCGCTCGCTAGACTAAAAGACGAAGCGCGGAGTCCGGCGGAAATCTCATAACAAACACTATGGTTCGGGCTTGGGGTAAGGTTACCTTCGGGTCCCGGCGTTTCGGAATGCCGGCGGCGTTGCCGGCAGCAAGTGCATTGGCATTTGTGCCTTTGGATTAATCGACGAGGAGACAGTTAGATCGCCAGAAGACCCTACAATCAGCCGCCGGCCAAGGAAGGCCCGCGGGTGAACGAAGACATCGATGTGGAAAATGTCCGCTTGATTGATGCCGACGGCGAACAGGTCGGCGTGGTTTCCGTAGCAGAAGGACAGGAGATGGCCGACGAAGCCGGCCTCGATCTGGTTGAGGTCTCGCCTCACGCGGATCCCCCTGTCTGTAAGATTCTGGACTATGGAAAGTACAAATACGAGGCCCAGAAAAAGGCCAACGAGGCGCGCAAGAAGCAGAAGACCATTGAGGTCAAGGAAATTAAGATGCGCCCGGGGATCGAGGAACACGATTATCAGGTGAAGATGCGCAGCGTTCGCAAATTCCTGGACAACGGCGACAAGGTCAAGATGACCATCCGTTTCCGGGGCCGCGAAATGGCCCACCAGGATTTGGGCATGCGGGTTCTTGACCGGGTCCGCGATGAACTGGAAGAAGACGTCAAGATTGAGCAGTTCCCGCGCACCGAAGGCCGCCTGATGACGATGATTATGGCACCCAAATGATAGGGTGACGATTATGGCACCCAAATGATGGGGTGACGATTATGCCACCCAAATGATGGGGTGACGATTATGCCACCCAAATGATGGGGTGACGATTATGCCACCCAAATGATGGGGTGACGATTATGGCACCCAAATGATTTACTGACCCCGGCCGCGCCCACGGCCGCGGCAATAATCCTGACATCAACCCTTCGCCAGCGGCCGTGCCGCTGGCCGCGGCGGGAATGTGGACGCCGGCCATGGCCAGCACGGCGACATGCATTGCGGCGCGAAGACCCGGCGTCAGCTTGTCAGAACCGGCGCGGGCTGAGGCCGGCCTGAAACCAAGTGACGAAACTGTAGAAATCGAACACCGGCAGGCCCAAGACATCGGCCACGTCGGCGGCATAGGGCACCATGTTGGTGCATTCCAGGACCAGGGCACCGATGTCCGGGTGTTCGGCGCACAAGGCCCGCGCCGCATCAATGACATCGCGGCGTGATTGCTCGACGTCCAATTCCATTTCGTCGCCCAGGATGGCGCGGCTAAATTCCTGTCCAGATTCAGTGCCGATAACCGGCGTGCCGTCGGGAACGCCGGCGCCGCGCAAGTGATCGGCACTCAGGGTCGATGCGGAAATGGTGACGATTCCGACGCGCTTCGACGGTGGCAGCAGGGATTGCGCCCACGCCACCTGCATCAGGCTGGACGACGCCACCGGCACCCCGGCCGCTTCCGCCAGTTCCGCCTGGAACAGGGCCAGGAAGCCGCAGTTGGTGGTGATCCCATCGACGCCCGTTTTGACCAATTCGCGGGCCGCGTCAAGGAACGGTTCCAACAGGCCGGCGGCGTTCTGGCGTACCACCCGCTCGGGGCTGGCGCCGTCGACCACCTTGAACAGGACCGGGAACGGCCAGGTGCCGGCGTTGCCGACATCGCCGGGAATACGCGGGAACTGCGATTGCAGCATCAGAATGCCGACGGCCGCACCGTAGACGTTCTTGCCGCCCTTTGCCTTGCTCATCATGACCTCATTATCTGCCGCACGCGCCTCAGGCGACGCTGCGGATTTCGCCCGGCATGGTGAAGCCGTATTGCCGGTCGAGGCCCAGGTCGCGGACGATATCCAGTCCCGCCTGCAGGGCGTCGCCGGTCAAACTGCGCAGCGGTTCGCGCAAGGGGCCGGCGGGCAGGCCGACGGCGGCCATCAGGGATTTCACCGCCACCGGGTTGATGGCCGAATAGGTGTAATGCAGCAACGGCAGGTTGGTCAGATAGGCGTCGCGGAACTTGTCGGCCGAGCCGCCGGCGTGCCACGGTTCGGAAATGGCCGCCAGTTCCCGGGGCGCGATATTGCCGGTCATGTTGGCGGTGCCGTGACCGCCCAAGGCCATGGTGGGGACGACGAGCCCCAGGTTCGGCGAATCGCAGCACATGACGGCGGCGTCCGGCTTCGCCGCCAGGACCTGACCCACTTGGCCGACGCGGCCGGTGGATTCCTTATGGACCACGTAGTTGGGGTGTTCGAACAGGCGCAGCAAAGCCGCATGGCCCAAATCCGTTTTCACCCGGGGCGGGTTGTTGTAAATGCCCAGCGCCATGTCGACACTGTCCGCGACGGTCAAGAAAAACGCCTCGATATCGGCTTCATCGGCACAGATATAGGCCGGCGCCGCGAGGATCGCGCCGTCGGCGCCCTCCTTTTCTGCGTACTGCAAATAGTCGATGGTGGTCTGGGTATTGTTGCCGGTGCAGCCGTAGAACAGTTTCAGCCCGTCGGATTTGTGCTTCACCGTTTCAGAAATGATCTGGCGGCGTTCTTCCGGTGACAACATGGAGACCTCGCCCGTGGAGCCCATGATCAAAACCGCGCGGGTGCCGTTTTCCTCGTGGAACTTCAGCAGCGTGCGGAAACCTTCGAAATCGATTGATCCGTCGTTGTTGAAGGGCGTGATCAGCGCGACGAATGATCCCGTCATTTTTTCGGGTGCCATTGTTTTCTCCTTAAAGGCGCCTACTGCCGGACAGCTATTCAGTGCTGGCGGCGCTCAGATAGATACGTGAATAACCTTCCTTGATGCCGCCGGTAATCTCATCCAGGCGGCGTGAAATGTGACCTTCCATGACGGCCGCGGCGCGGTCGGGCTCGCGGCAGCGGATCGCCTCCAGCACGGCCCGGTGTTCATTTTGTGTCCGTTGGCGGCGGCTGTCCATTTCTATCCAGCGGAAAAACCGAATGCGGTCGTTCAGGTTCCGCAGCAATTGCAGCATCTCCGCGTTGCGGGAGAACACCATCAGGCGTTGGTGAAACTCTTCATCCAGGTCAACCATCTCCTCGCTGGTGCGGCGCCCGTCATCGGGCCCGGTTTCATCCAGGAAACGCTCCAGTTCGTCGATCTCCGCTTCCGTCGCCTGTTCGCTGGCCATCCGTGTGGCGGCAACTTCCAGGACCGTGCGCAGCTGATACAATTCGAAAATCTCGCGCGGCTTGAACTCCCGGCAAAAGAAGCCCCGGCCGCCGATAAAACTCAGAAATCCCTCCGATGTGAGCCGGTTGAGGGCCTCGCGCAGCGGTGTGCGGCTGACTCCCAGGCGCTTTGCCAATTCCACTTCATTGATCCGTTCGCCCGGTTTGAAGCGATAGGCGATGAGCATTTCCTTAATGGCCAGATAGGCCTTATCGACATTGCTTAAGGCTTTCTCAGACCCGAGAGGCATGGCCGGTGTACCCATCTGTATACAAAGCTAGAAATCTCCTATCCCGTTAGATATCTAGTAATTCCGAGGTATATGAGTCAAATAAAGCCGCTTTATCCATTCTCCTATTGACTCCGTTTCGACGATTGGCCATAACTGTATACAGTTTAGTATTCAATTATTGGGACCGCTTGAGCGATGGCAAATACCGGCAGCAATCAACTTACGGGCGGTGAGGCCATGGTGCGTATGCTCCAGGCGCACGGCGTCCAGCACATTTTCGGGCTGTGCGGCGACACCTCGCTGCCGTTCTACGATGCCCTGCACAGGCTCAATCACGGCATGGATCACATCCTGACCCGCGATGAGCGGCACGCCGGCTATATGGCGGATGCCTACGCCCGGGTCACCAATCGGCCCGGCATCTGTGAGGGGCCATCGGGCGGCGGCGCCACCTATATTCTGCCGGGTTTGGTGGAGGCCGGTGAATCATCCATTCCCGTGCTGGGCATCACGTCCGATGTTTCCGTCGCCTCGAACGGTCATTACCCGCTGACGGAATTGCGTCAAGATGAGCTCTACAAGCCGCTGACCAAGTGGAACAACATTATTACCTTGGCACCGGAATTGCCGTCCATGGTGCGCGGCGCGTTCCGGGCGATGACCACGGGGCGGCCCGGCTCCGCCCATCTGGCGCTGCCCTATGATGTGCAGCGGGCGGCGGTTGCCGAGGAAGAGATCTGGGCCCAGGACGACTTCAAGACGTTTCCCGCCTGGCCGTCGGCGCCGGCACCGAACGCCGTCGAGGCGTTGATGAACGGGCTGCTGTCGGCCAAAAATCCGCTGGTCATCGTCGGCGGCGGGGTCGTCATTTCCGGCGGCGAATCGGAATTGCAGAAACTTGCCGAGCGTCTCAACCTGGTTGTCGCGACGACGATCAGCGGCCAGGGCTCGCTGTCGGACTATCACCCCAACTGCCTTGGCGTCGTCGGCTCCAACGGTGGCGTCGCGGAAACCCGGGCCGTTGTCGAAGAGGCGGATTTCATCCTCTACATCAGTTGCCGGGCCGGATCGGTGACGACGGAACGCTGGCGGTTCCCGGCCCCGGGCACGCGCATTGCGCATATTGATTCCGATCCCATGGTGATCTCCGCCAACTATCAGACGGAAATTCCCGTGGTCGGCGACGCGCGCCTGACCTTGGCGGCCTTGAACGCCGCCTTGGATGCCGACGGCGCCGACGATGTCGATTTTGGCGGTGCCGCCCGCGTCGCGGTCGCCCGGGACGCGAAATTCGCCGCCTTTGCCGAGCTGGCGGTCAGCGACGAGGCGCCGATCCGCCCGGAGCGCGTGATTGCCGATCTTAACGACGTGCTGCCCGACGACGCCGTATTGGTCGCCGATCCGGGCACGCCGTGCCCGTATCTGTCGGCCTTCTACCGTATCGACAAGACCGGCCGGCAGTTCTTTTCCAACCGGGCCCACGGCGCTTTGGGCTATTCCCTATCGGCGGCCATCGGCGCGCAGGTCGGCCGGCCCAACGCCAAGGTTGTCGCCATGATGGGCGACGGCAGCTTCGGCATGACCGTCGGCGAATTGGAAACGGCGACCCGGCGCAACCTGCCGATCACCTATATCGTCATGTCCAACTCCATCTACGGCTGGATCAAGGCCGGCCAGAAGACCGGTTTCGATGAGCGCTATTTCTCCGTTGACTTCAACCGCACGGACCACGCCGCCGTGGCCTCGGCCTATGGCGTCAAATCTTTCACGGTCAGCGAGCCCGGCGCCTTGAAAGCGACCCTGGCGGAAGCCGTCAAGCACGACGGGCCGAGCTTGGTCGATATCATCGCCCAGCCCCTGCACGAGGCCAACGCACCCGTCAGTGAGTGGATCGCTTAGAGCATGTTTAACGAATACGGAGTCACTGAGATCGATTGTCCGGACTTCTCGTTAGGAGAGGCGACGCCGGCGATGTGGGGCATCGTCAAGTCGTCTCGACGACGCGGGAAGTCCGGACAGTCGACCGAAGGCGTCGCCTCAGCGGCTCCGTATTCGTTAAACATGCTCTAGGCGGCGGATTGGCGATGCTGGCCCTGCAACATATCGCGCAACGCCGACTTCAGCTCCGAGGCAAACTCGGTGGCCAGCCGGGTGCGTGGCCTGAGCGCCGGATAGATCAGGCCAATGTCGTAGGGAATACTGGGGACGAAGGGCCGGAAAACCAGACCGCGCCCGCTGAAATCATGGGCTGTGAACGGATCGACGACGGCGATCCCCGCACCTTCCACCGCCAACATGCAGCCCGGCGCAAACAGATGGCATTCAATGTGCGGCGCCCAAACCACGCCGTCGCGTTCAAACGCCGCCTTCAATTGATAGTGGGCGCTATGGTCCGGGTTCAGGACGATCAGCGGCTCGCCGTCCAGATCGGCAGGGGTGATCTGCGGCTTTCTGGCCAACGCGTGGGCTTCCGGGATGGCGCACAGGCAATCCACGGACAGCGGTTCCAGATCGATGGCCGGATCATCGGCCGGCAGTTCGGCAAAACCGACGTCAAAAAGCTGGGCCGAAATCCATTCGCGGATCTGCACGCTGGAACGGGTTTGCAGCGACACCTTGACCTGCGGCCGGCTGCGGATGAAATCGGCGACCAGCTTCGGCATGAAATTCATCGATACGGCCGGCAGCGCCGCAATGCGCAAGGAGCCCGACTTCATCTCGCGGATATCACGCGCCGCTCGGACGGCGCGGCCATGACTGGCCAACAGGCGTTCGGCTTCCTCCAGAAAGGTTTCCGCTTCACCGGTCGGCTGAAACCGGCCGCGGTGGCGCTTGAACAGCATGAAACCCATGGAAGATTCAAGATTGGCGATCAGGCACGACACCGCCGGCTGGGTCACTCCCAGCGCGACCGCCGCCTGGGTCACCGAGCCCTCGGTCATCACCGCCTTGAAAGCTTCAATCTGGCGAAGGTTCATTATTTCATCCTCGTGCAAACACGCATGGCGGAAAAGATAACATAAGGCCGCTTTATATAGAAAGAAGTTTGAGTAATTTGACTTAATGAAGTCATCCCATCACGATCACGACGCTTGGTATACAGGCGCGAGGAAGACGAGCCGATAAACGGGCCCAGTGCAGGGATAAGGGGAGAATACGTTGCGGATGGCGTCAGAACAGGCACATCACAATACGGTCGCCGTCATCGGCGCGGGCATCGTCGGGATTTCCACGGCGTTGTACCTGCAGCGCGAGGGCCGCGAGGTGACGCTGATCGATCGCCTGGAGCCCGGTGAAGGGGCTTCTTTCGGCAATGCCGGCGTGTTGGCGGCCAGTTCAATCATTCCGGTTACCGTTCCCGGCCTGCTGACCAAGGTGCCGAAACTGCTGATCGAGCCATTGGGGCCGGTGTATCTGCGCTGGTCTTACCTGCCGCGCATGATGCCCTGGCTGTTCAAATACCTGAGGCATTGCACCGAAGGCCGGGTTCGCCATATCGCCCAGCACATGTCGGCCTTGACCGCCGACAGCCTGGATGAGCATCAGCGCCTGGCCGACGGCACCGCGGCGGCGGCCAGAATCAAGAACATGGCCTATAGCTTCGTGTTCAAGGACCGCGCCGCTTTTGAGGCCGATACCCTGGGTTGGGGATTGCGCAAGCAGTACGACATTCCCTGGGAAGTGATCGAAGGCGACGCCGTTCATGAGGAAGAGCCGGACATTGCCCGGCAGTACAAATGCTTGGTGAAAATGACCCACCAGCACGGCACCATTGATCACCCGGGAGAGTACGTGAAAGACCTTGCCCGCGCCTTCACCGGCGCCGGCGGTCGCATTGTCACCGCATCGGTGAGCGGGTTCATGCGCTCGGACGGAAAAATCACCGGCGTCAAAACGGATAGCGAAGACGTCACCGCCGACACCGTGGTCGTTGCCGCCGGCGCCTGGTCGGCGCGCCTGATGAAAACGCTGGGCATTGATATCCCCATGGAAACGGAGCGCGGTTACCATGTTGAGCTGCGCAAGGCGTCGATCAAACCGAACTCGGCCCTGATGGTCGCCGACGGAAAACTGGTCGCCACGCCCATGGGCGACGATCTGCGCCTGGCCGGCCTGGTTGAGTTCGGCGGCCTCGACGCGGGGCCCAGCCAAGCCCCCATCAAGACGCTGATGAAGCGCGCCGAGATCGTCTTCCCCGGCATCGAATACGAAGAACAGACCGACTGGCTGGGCCATCGCCCGGCGGTCTCCGACAGTTTGCCGGTGATGGGGCCGGTCGATGGCCATCCGGGCCTGGTGTTGGCCTTTGGCCACCATCATGTGGGCCTGACCAGTGGCCCGCGCACCGGCCGGCTGATCTCCGACATGATCGTCGGCAAGCATCTGAATATGGATATGACGCCCTACAGCGTGGCGCGTTTCCAGGGCTCGGGAGGCTGACATGGACGGCGGCAAAATGACCGAGACCGGCACCACGGGCAAAATCGACCGCATGACGGTGACCACCGTGGCCCTGCCTGTCACCACGGCCCGCAATCACGGTATCGGCGCCGTGGCCGGCGAAATTCTTAATGTTCTGGTCAAATTAGAGACGTCAGACGGCCTTGCCGGTTGGGGCGAGGCTTCTCCCTGGGCGGCCTTCACCGGTACGGCGGAGGCCGCCGCAGGGGCGTTGGATGTGCATTTGCGGCCGCTGGTGGTCGGACGCCCGGCGTCGCACGTGGCCCGCATCATGACCGATGCGGCGTACGCCCTGGTCGGTCATCCGGAAGCCAAGGCGGCCCTGGAAATGGCGCTATATGATCTTATGGGCCGGGAACTGGGTGTTTCCGTCAGCGATCTTTTGGGCGGCCGGTTCCGCGATGACATTCCCCTCAGCGTCTCCATCGCCAATCCGAATTTCGACGAAGATCTGGAATTGGCCGAACGGATCACCAATGACGGCGTGCGCCTGTTCAAGATCAAGACCGGTGTCGCCGGACATGACTTCGATCTGATGCGCCTGGAGACCCTGAAAAAGCGGTTCCCGGACGTCGACATCCGCATCGACTACAACCAGGGCCTGACGCCCATGGAAGCGATGCGGTTCGTGCCTGATATCGACAGCTTCAATCCCGGCTTCATCGAACAGCCCGTCAGGGCCCAGAACTGGGAGGCCATGAAGAACCTGCGGGCCGCCATCCGGGCACCATTGATTGCCGATGAAAGCGTGTTCACGCCGGCCGAGGCGCTGCGCGCCACCCGCGAAGGCATCGCCGACGGCTTCAGCGTCAAGATCATGAAATGCGGCGGCATGCGCAAGGGCCAGGAGATCGCCGCCATCGGTGCCGCCAACGGCATGGCGTGTTACGGCGGCGATATGTTTGAGACGGGCCTGGCCCATCTGGCCGGCGTGCACATGTGCGCCTCAACGCCAAACATTTCGCTGGGCTGCGAATTTTACCAGGCCACCTACTACCTGAAAGAGGATTTACTGGAAACCGCGTTTCCAGCGACGGACGGCAAAGTCACCGTCCCCACGGGTCCCGGCTTGGGGATTAACGTGGATGAAGACAAGGTCCGGCACTTTACCGCCGGGCAAAAAGCCTAAAAGACGACCTGGAGGAGAGAAACCCAACCGACGCGCCTTATTGACCAGACCCCGCGGAACGTGAAACGCTCATATAACAGCGTTCGGCAAGAATGCCGGCGGCGGAATGCGGGACAAGACGAACGACGAACGTAAACCTGCTTACACACCACTGGAGGCAAACATGAAGACCACGACAGTGACAAAAACCATGAAGACGCTCGCCATCACGGCGAGTGCCATCGGCCTTATGGCCGGCGCCGCACAGGCCGAAAAATGGGACCTTCCCATGGCCTATTCGGCATCCAACTTCCACTCCGCCGTTGGCGCTGAATTCGCCAAGTGCATCACCACGGGCACCGGCGGCGCCATTGAGGTGGTGACCCATCCGGGCGGTTCCTTGTTCAAGGGCGCCGACATCAAACGCGCCGTGCAGACCGGTCAGGCCCCCATCGGGGAACGCCTGTTGTCCGGTCACCAGAACGAAAACGCCGTGTTCGGTGTGGATTCCGTGCCGTTCCTGGCGACCTCGTTTGACGATGCGACGAAGCTTTGGAAGGCCGCCAAGCCGATCATGTCGAAGATTCTGGCCAAGCAAAATCTGAAGCTGCTGTATTCCGTGCCGTGGCCGCCGCAGGGCTTGTACTTCAAGAAGGAGATCAATTCGGTCGCCGACATGAAGGGCATCAAGTTCCGCTCGTACAACAACACCACGTCGCGTTTCGCGGAATTGACGGGCATGCTGCCGGTCAGCATCGAAGCGGCCGAAATCTCCCAGGCCTTCGCCACGGGCGTCGCCTCGGCGATGATTTCATCGGGCTCCACCGGTTATGACCGGAAAGTCTGGGAAAGCCTGACGCATTTCTATGAAGTCGATGCCTGGCTGCCGCGTAACTACATGCTGATCAACGCCGATGTTTGGGGAAAAACCTCCAAGGCCAACCAGAACATCATCATGGGCTGCGCCAGTTTGGCTGAATACGCCGGCCAATACCGTTCCATCCACTACACGGGCTTCACGCTGAACGGGCTTCGGGCCGGCGGCATGAAAGTCGGTCCGGCCGGTGACAGCTTGAAAGCCGAACTGCGGAAGATCGGCGAAACCATGGCGGCCGACTGGCTGAAGAAAGCCGGCGCCGATGGCAAAGCCATCGTCGATGCCTACAAAGCCATGAAATAAGACGACGATAAGTGTCAGGGAGGCTGCTTCGGCAGCCTCCCCGCGACACGCAGGGGCGCCAGAAACCGGAGACGGGGGCTCAAAATGACATCCTTTGCTTTATCACTTCGTTCCATATTGGATCGAATTTACTTTATTTGCGGCGTCATCGCCGCGCTCAATCTGATCGCCATTTTGGGGTTGATCCTCATACAAATGTTCGCCCGCTGGACCGGAGAAGTCTTTCCCGGTGCACCGGATTACGCCGGCTATTGCATGGCGGCGGCGTCTTTTTACGCTTTTGCCTACGCGCTTAATCATGGCGCCCATATCCGGGTCAGCATTCTTTTGAACGCCGTCGGCGACACAGCCCGGCGTTGGCTGGAAACCTGGTGTTTCGCCATCGCCACGGCGTTGGGATGGTACTTTGCCTATTACGCCACGAAGGCAACCTATTGGTCCTGGAAATTCAATGACATCAGCCAGGGTCAGGACGCCATCCAGATTTGGATTCCGCAGACATCCATGGTCATCGGCAGTGTAATTTTCGCCGTCGCGCTGACCGACCATCTCGTCCACGTGTTGATTTCCGGCGATCACCGCATCGTTTCCGATACGGTCGATCAGAGCCATGGGGAGTAGGGATCATGGATGAACTTCAACTGATTGCTATTTTCCTGTTCATCTTGTTCCTGATGCTGGGCACCGGCATCTGGGTCGGCCTGGCGCTCTTGGGCGTCGCTTTTGTCGGCATGGAGATGTTCACGACGCGCCCCGCCGGTGACACGATGATTACGACCATCTGGAGCGCGTCATCGTCATGGACCTTGACCGCCTTGCCGTTGTTCATCTGGATGGGCGAAATTCTTTATCGAACGCGATTATCCGAGGACATGTTCAAGGGCCTGGCACCCTGGCTGGCGCGCCTGCCGGGCGGGCTGGTGCACACCAATATCGTCGGCTGCACGGTGTTCGCGGCGGTTTCGGGTTCGTCCGCGGCGACGCTGACCACGGTTGGCAAGATGTCCATACCCGAGCTGCGCAAACGCGACTATCCGGAACCCATGATCATCGGCACGCTCACCGGTGCGGCGACATTGGGATTGATGATTCCGCCGTCGCTGACGCTCATCGTCTACGGGGTGACGATCAACGAATCGATCTCCAAGCTGTTCATGGCGGGCATTTTGCCCGGCATCATCCTGGCGGCCATGTTCATGGGCTACGTGGCGATCATGTCGAAGGTGTCTTCGAAGTTCAATCCGACCCCCGAACCGCAGATGACGTTCTCGGAGAAGGTCGCCAACTCGAAGTTCCTGATCCCGGTGATCTGCCTGATCTCGGTGGTCATCGGCTCCATGTACACGGGCGTCGCCACCGCCACCGAGGCGGCGGCCTTCGGCGTTGTCGGCTCGCTGGTCCTGGCGGCCAGCCAGGGGTCCCTTGGCTGGTCGACCTTCGTCGAAAGCCTGATGGGCGCGACGCGGACGTCGGCGATGATTGCCCTGATTCTGGCCGGCGCGGCGTTCCTGTCGTTGGCCATGGGCTTCACCGGCCTGCCGAAGGCGTTGGCGGAAGGCATCGCCACGTTTGAGCTGAGCAAGTTCCAGTTGTTGATGGTGCTCTTGGTCTTTTACATCGTCATCGGCTGCTTCCTGGACGGCATCTCTTCTGTGGTGCTGACCATGGCGGTGGTGGAGCCGATGATCCGGGCCGCCGGCATTGATGTGATTTGGTTCGGCATCTTCATCGTCGTCGTGGTCGAGATGGCGCAAATCACGCCGCCCATTGGGTTTAACCTGTTCGTCATGCAGGGCATGACAAAGCACGACATGGCGTATATTTCGAAGGCCGCCATCCCCATGTTCCTGATCATGGTGCTGATGGTGTTCGTGTTGATCTTCGTTCCGGAAATCGCCACCTATCTGCCGGAGAACATGCGCAAACCAACGCCTGGATAGTTAGGCATCTGAAGCGCGTTCATCGCTTGCAAAGGGGCCGGGGGCCAGCTATAACCCGGCCTCTTCCGCGTGGTCAGGCTGAAAAGGGCATGCCCAGCCACGCCGAACTGAACCTCAAAAGATGGAGGACAGAAATGCCCAAGATGAAGACCAAATCCAGCGCCAAGAAGCGCTTTCGTCTCACGGGGTCCGGCAAAGTCCGGGCCAATCCTTCCGGAAAACGGCATTTCCTGCGCCGGCGTTCTCAGAAAATGAAGCGCCAATCGCGGGGCACCATGATTCTGGGCGCGTCAGATTCGCGCCTGGTCAAGGCCTGCCTGCCGTACGCCTAAGACTATTGGCGCCAAGTAACACCGGAATTCGGAGAGACGAGACATGTCACGTGTAAAAAGAGCTGTCGCCCGCAATGCGCGGCGCAAAAAGATACTCAAGTTAGCCCGCGGCTATCGCGGCCGGTCCAAGAACAACCTGCGTTTGGCCATTGAGCGGGTCGAGAAAGGCCTGCAATACGCCTACCGGGACCGGCGCGTTAAAAAGCGTTCGTTCCGCAGACTGTGGATTCAGCGCATCAACGCCGGCGCGCGCGAACACGGGCTGACCTATTCGCAGTTCATGAACGGGCTTAGCAAGGCCGAGATCGATCTCGACCGGAAAGTCCTGTCGGAGTTGGCGACCAACGAGCCGGATGCCTTTAAAAGCTTGGTGGATCAGGCACAAGCCGCTCTCGCGTAGAGCACTTCGACAACACCGTCGCAGCGTTTTGGAATCGGGAGCCCGCTTGTGCGGCGGCTCCCGTTTGCCGTTTTGGGGACTGGATGACAGATGGAAGACCTGAACAGCCTTCGTGAAGAACTCACCGACGCCGTCGGTGCGGCTGCGAACTCGGCGGCGCTTGAGGATATCCGCGTCAGCGCGCTAGGCAAGAAGGGCCGGATCACCAGCCTGATGAAAGGCCTGGGCGGCATGGACGCGGACCAACGCAAGGCCGCGGGCCAGGCTTTGAACGCCTTGAAGACAGAAATCGCCGACGCCATCGAGGCCCGCAAGGCGGCCCTGGAAGATGCCGAACTGGACGCCGGGCTGGAAACCGACCGGGTTGACGTGACATTGCCGGTGCGTCCCGAAATGCAAGGCCGCATCCATCCCATCAGCCAGATGATCGACGAAATGGTGGCGGTGCTCGGCGAAATGGGTTTCACCATCGCCGAAGGCCCGGACATCGAGGACGGTTGGCACAACTTCACGGCCCTGAACATTCCCCCCGACCACCCGGCCCGCCAGGAGCACGACACGTTCTATCTGCCCGGTGAGCGGGACGGTGAGCGCATGGTCCTGCGCACCCATACATCACCGGTGCAAATCCGCGCCATGCAAAACGGTGAGCCGCCGTTCCGCATCATTGTGCCCGGCCGCACCTACCGCTGCGACTATGACGCCACCCATTCACCCATGTTCCATCAAATCGAAGGCTTGGTGGTCGATAAGACGACGCATATGGGTCACTTGAAGGGCTGCCTGATCGAATTCTGCCGGGCATTGTTCGATGTCGAGGACCTGCCGGTGCGGTTCCGGGCCAGCTATTTCCCATTCACGGAACCCTCGGCCGAGGTCGATATCGGCTGTACCCGCGAGGGCGGCACGCTGCGCATCGGCCACGGCGATGATTGGCTGGAGATTCTCGGCTGCGGCATGGTCAATCCGAAGGTTTTGGAGAACTGCGGCATCGATCCCAATGAATACCAGGGCTTCGCCTTCGGCATGGGGGTCGAGCGCATGGCCATGCTGAAGTACGGCATCCCCGATTTGCGCACCTTCTACGAGACGGACCTGCGCTGGCTCAAGCACTACGGCTTCAGTGCCTTGGATGTGCCCAGTGTTGTCGGAGGGTTGAACCGATGAAGTTTACCCTGAAATGGCTGAAGGAGCATCTCGACACCGATGCGGACCTGGCGACCATCCTCGACAAGCTGACGGTGATCGGCCTGGAGGTGGAGAAAGTCACCGACCGGGCGAAAGGCCTGGAGACCTTCGTCGTCGGCCAGGTCATCGAAGCCAGCCAGCACCCTGACGCCGACCGGTTGCGGGTTTGCCGCGTCGATGCGGGCGGTGAAGAGCATCAGGTGGTGTGCGGCGCGCCCAATGCGCGGACCGGCATGAAAGGCGTCTTCGCCGCCGAAGGCAGCTATATTCCGGGCACGGACCTGACCTTGAAGAAGGCGGAGATTCGCGGCGTCGAAAGCCGCGGCATGCTGTTGTCGGAACGCGAAATGGGCATTTCCGACGAACACGACGGCATCGTCGATCTGCCCGCCGACGCCCCCATCGGGGCGCCGGCGGTTGAGGTCATGGGCCTGGACGATCCGATCGTTGAGATCGCCATCACGCCGAACCGCGGTGACTGCCTGGGCGTGCGCGGCATCGCCCGCGATCTGGCCGCCGCCGGCATCGGCACACTGAAGGACCTGGACACGACCCCCATCCCCGGCGGCTTCGACAGCCCCATCGACGTGATCCTGGATTTTCCCGACGGCAAAACAGATGCCTGTCCCTACTTCGTCGGGCGTCTGGTGCGCGGCGTCAAAAACGGCCCCAGCCCCGATTGGCTCCACGACCGGTTGCTGTCCATCGGTCTCAGGCCGATCTCCGCCCTAGTCGATATCACCAATCTGGTGACCCTGGACCTGGGCCGGCCCTTGCACGTTTTCGACGCGGCCAAGGTCAACGGCCACATCCGGCCGCGCCTGGCAAAGGCGGGCGAGTCCATGCTGGCCCTGGATGGCAAGACCTACACCCTGGACGAAGAGATGTGCGTCATCGCCGACGATGCCACGGCCGAAGGCCTGGGCGGCGTCATGGGTGGCGAGGAATCGGGCTGCACCGAAGACACCACCGACGTGTTCATTGAATGCGCCTACTTCGACCCCATCCGTACGGCGATGACCGGGCGCAAGCTCAATTTGCAGTCCGATGCACGCTTCCGGTTCGAACGCGGCGTTGATCCCGCCTTTCTGGAGCCGGGCATGGAGATCGCGACACGGCTGGTCATGGACATGTGCGGCGGCGAGCCGTCGCATGTGGTCGTCGCCGGCGGCCCGCCGAACTGGCAACGGACATTCACCTTGCGCCAAGACCGGGTGCGGACTTTGGGCGGGGTGGAACTGGCAGGCGATGAGATTTCGGGCATTCTGTCCGCGTTGGGATTTGACCATCAACGCGATGGCGATGATTTCGTCACCCAGGTGCCCTCATGGCGCCCCGATATCGTCGGCGAGGCCTGCCTGGTCGAGGAAGTGGTGCGCATTTACGGCTACGACAAAATCCCGGCCGTGCCCATGGCCCTGGCCGAAGCGCTGCCGCACGCCGCGCGCACCGTGGCGCAACGGCGCCGGGCCGATGCCCGCCGCGTGCTGGCGGCGCGCGGCATGACCGAAGCCGTGACCTATTCGTTCCTGGCGGAGAAGGATGCGGCGCTGTTCGGCGCGGTCGCGGACTCGGTTCGGCTTTCCAATCCCATCAGCGCCGATCTGGACGTCATGCGGATCAGCATGCTGCCCAACCTGATCAACGCCGCGGTCCGCAATGGCGCGCGCGGCATCAACGACACCGCCATGTTCGAGGTCGGCCCCCAGTACACGGGCGATGCGCCGGAAGATCAAAGCACCGCGGCGACCGGCATCCGCACCGGCGCCTCGGCGGCCCGCCATTGGGATGCGCAGGCCCGGCCCGTCGATTTGTTCGATGCCAAGGCCGACGTGCTGGCCGTGCTGGCGGAATTGGGCGTCGCCGTGGACCGTCTGCAGGTCAGCGCCGAAGCCCCCGCCTATTTCCATCCGGGCCGGTCGGGCGCCTTCAAACAGGGGCCGAAGAACACCCTGGCCTGCTTCGGTGAAATTCACCCCCGGGTGCTGAAGGCCATGGATATGACGGGCCCGGTGGCGGGCTTTGAGATTTACCTCGATAACCTGGCAAAGCCGAAACCGAAGAAAGACGCGGCGCGGGCGCATCTGACCTTGTCGGCCTATCAGAAGGTATCGCGCGATTTCGCCTTTTTGGTCGACGCCAAGGTGACCGCCGCGGCCGTGGCCGCCGCCGCCGGCCAGGCGGACAAGCAGCTGATTGCCGAGGCCCAGGTGTTTGATGTCTTCGCCGGCGGCAACATGGAGCCCGGCAAAAAATCGTTGGCCCTGTCCGTCACCCTGCAGCCCATGGACCGCACCCTGACCGATGCCGAAATCGACGGCGTGGCCGAAAAGATTGTCGCCAACGTCGCGAAGGCCACCGGCGCGACCTTGCGCGGCTAGAGCATGTTTAACGAATACGGAGTCACTGAGATCGATTGTCCGGACTTCCCGTTAGGAGAGGCGACGCAGGCGATGTGGGGCATCGTCAAGTCGTCTCGACGACGCGGGAAGTCCGGACAAGCGACCGAAGGCGCCGCCTCCGGCGCGCCGAGCATCGTCAGGCCGCGCTTGCGGTACGCCGGCACCGCGGCGCACCATCTTCCTTGTCGGCGAACCGGAGGCGTCGTCTCAGCGGCTCCGTATTCGTTAAATATGCTCTAGGCCATGCAGCCCCTGGACGAATTCCCCGATCAGGCGCGGCGCGCCGTCCGCGGCGTGCTTCTGGACATCGACGATACCCTGACCACCGATGGCCGGTTGACCGCCGAGGCTTACGCCGCCATGCAGCGCCTGCAGGCGTCGGGAAAATTGGTCGTGCCGGTCACCGGGCGGCCCGCCGGCTGGTGCGATCACATGGCCCGCATGTGGCCCATCGATGCCATCGTCGGCGAAAACGGTGCTTTCTATTTTCGCTACGATGTTGAGACCAAGCGCATGCACCGGCACTATCATGCGCCGGCGGAAGACATCGCCGCCAACCGGGCGAAACTGGCAACCATCGGCGCGCAGATCGTCGCCGCCGTGCCCGGCAGTGCCATCGCCGCCGACCAGGCCTACCGGGAAACGGATTTGGCCATCGATTTTTGCGAGGACGTGCCGGCCCTCGATGCGGCGGCCATCGCGCGCATCGTTGAATTGATGGAAGCCGCCGGCATGACGGCGAAAGTCAGCTCGATCCATGTCAACGGCTGGTTCGGAACCTACGACAAGCTGACCATGATCCGCAGATTGTTCGCGGACGTCTTTGAGATCGGTCTGGACGCGGAAAAATCCGCCTTTGTCTTTGTCGGCGACTCACCTAACGACCAGCCGGCTTTCGCCTATTTCCCCCATGCCGTGGGGGTTGCCAATGTCGGCGATTTCGCCGCTCAGCTGACCTCGCCGCCGGCCTTTGTTACTGAAGCGCGGGCCGGAGACGGGTTCGTGGAACTGGCGGACCTTATTCTGGCGGACTAGGATTTTCCAGCGATACCGCCGGCCCGGAAAGCGGCGATCTCATCGGCGTCAAAGCCCAGTTCTTCCAGCACCATATCCGTATGCTCGCCCAAGGCCGGCGCGGTCGGGATGGGCGCAACCGGCGTTGCATTGAAGTGCGCGGCGCCGCGCGCCTGGCGCACGGGGCCAAGGCCCGGTTGGTCAATCTCGTGCACCAGATCATTGGCCAGCACCTGCGGGTCCGACAACATTTCCCAGCGCGTCAGCACCGGCGCGCAGGGCACGTCGCCGGCCTCCAGGGCGGTCAGAATGTCGGCCGTGCCATGGTCGCCCAGCGCCGCCTCGATGGTCTCCATGCGCTCCTGGCGGTTCTTGTTGCGCAATCCGGCGGTCAGAAAGCGAGGGTCGTCGATCAGCTCCGGGCGATCGACCGCCAGGCACAAGGCCTTCCACTCTTTATCCGAGACCGCGCCCAAGGTGATGTAGCCATCGGCGGTGGGAAAGATCATGTCGTGGGCCGTCGACTTCGCGGCATGATCCTCGCGGCCGATTTTCGTAAAGGGCGCCATCGCTTCCGGCCAGATGTAGGAGACCATAGTGTCCAGCATGGAAATCTCCACATGCTGGCCTTTGCCGGTGCGGCCGCGCGCCAACAGGGCCGCGGTGACCGCCTGGGCGGCATAGATCGCCGTGGTCTTGTCGGCGACCAGGGTGCGGATCATTTTCGGGCGCGCCGTCTCCGGGTCGGCCTGGATGTCGGCCATGCCGGACAGCGCCTGGACGACCGGATCGTAAACCCGTTTATCCGCATAGGGGCCTGATTTGCCGACCCCGCTGATCGACAGGTAAACGAGGCGCGGGTTGCGCTGCAGGGCGGCCTCCGCGTCAAAACCCAGCCGTTCGATGACACCGGGCCGGAAATTCTGTGCAAACACGTCGGCCTGTTCAATCAACCGCCACAGGATCGGTGCGGCTTCCGGTTTTTTCAAATCCAAAACGATGGAACGCTTGCCCCGGTTACACGCGACGAAGCCCGGCGTGAAGTCCGGATCATCGCCCCGGTGGCGCATGATGTCGCCGGTGGGCGGCTCGATCTTGATCACGTCGGCGCCCTGGTCGGCCAGGATGCCCATGGCGCCGGGGCCGGAGATGACGCTGGTCACGTCGACAATGCGCAGACCCGCCAGGGGGCCGGAATTGGAATCACCGGCGCTCATGGATTGTTGGCCTTCATGGCGGTCATATAACCGGGCCGGGCCGAGACCCGGGCGCGGTAGTCGAAGATCTGTGCGGGCAATTTGATGTCATAGCGGTCGGAAAAATTCAGGCAGCTGACCATCAGAATATCAACGCCGCTGAAACCATTGCCCAACAGATAATCGCCGCCGCCGCCGATCCCCGGGGCGACCGAACCAATCATGCGCGAGAAATAGTCGCGCGCCGTCTCATTGGCGGCCGGTGCCTCGCCATAGGTTTCGAACAAATCAACATGGCGGCGCATGACATAGAGCGACGTGGCGTCCAACTCCATGGAGATGAACGACAGCCACTCGAAGTACCGGGCCCGGTCGGTCGCCGTCTCCGGGATCAAACGGCTGTCCGCGGTGGCATACTGTTCCCCCAGATAGGTGACGATGGCGGGACTTTCCGACAACACCAGATCGCCGTCCACCAATACGGGGATCTTCTGTTTCGGCGTGATCGCCAGAAAAGCCGGGTCGCGCATGGCCGGGGTGCGGGTGCGGATCGGTTTGACCTCGTAATCGAGCCCCAGTTCAATGAGCGCCCAATGGGCACGCAAGGTGCGCGTCGTGCCGACACCCCAAAGGGTTCGCTGGCCGGCCACGCCGCTCACCAGGTTTCCACGAAGGGCCGGATATCCAGCTCAAACGTCCAGCCATCCCGAGGCTGTTGAGCGAGTGTCCAATAGGCTTCGGCAACGGAGGCCAGATCGATCAGGCTGTCTTCGGCGAATGCCAGGTCCGCATCGCCGGCGGCGGCGCGGCGCCGGGCGTGGATGGCCGGACTGTCGACGCCGCCGTCGATGATCAGGTGCGCGACGTGGATGCCATCGGGGCCCAGCTCGCGGGCCATGCTCTGGGCAAGCGCCCGCAGCGCGAACTTGGCGCCGGCGAAAGCGGCGAACCCGGCGCCGCCGCGCAAGCTGGCCGTGGCGCCGGTAAACAGGATCGTGCCCAGGCCGCGCGGCACCATGCGCCGGGCCGCTTCCCGGCCGGTCAGGAACCCGCCGTAACAACTCAGCTCCCATACCTTGCGATACATGGAGGCCGTCGTTTCCAGGATCGGCAACTTGGCATTGGCGCCGGCGTTGTAGAGCACCACATCGACGGGGCCCAGGTCCGCTTCCACGGCATCGAACAGGGCCGCCGTCGCATCTTCATCGCGGGCGTCGGAGGAATAAGCCCGCAGCGTGCCGCCCTGGCCCTCAATTTCCTCAATGAGTGCCGTTGATTTTTCCGCGTCACGGCGTGCCACCGCCACGGCGTAGCCGCCGGCGGCAAAGCGCCGGGCGAAGGCCGCACCAATGGCATCGCCGGCGCCGACGGCCAAGGCAATAGGCGGGTGTTCGGCTTGCGCGTTCATGATGATCCCTTCACCCGGAATATGGTCAGCCTAACCGTATAGCCTGGCCGCATATCAGCCAATACGGTTCGGACCTGACCGCGTTGACGGGTAAACTGATCTGTGCCCAAATTGAATAGCGGCGGTTGGGGAACCGGGGAACTTTCGCATTGGTATCGGTACTTATCCGTTTAACAGTCAGGAAGGATCGTTCCGTGATTTTTCGTAGAATTCTCATTGCACTGACATTCGCTTTCTTCGTCACTGGCGGCGTCTTGGCCCCGTTTACCATTGCCGTCGACGACGGCCTATCGGTTTCGGTGAAGACCGCCGATGCCCAGAAGAAGGACAAGGACAAGAAAGCCAAAAAGAAAAAGAAAGCCAAGGCCGAGAAAGAATGCTCAAAAGCCGACAAGGCCTGCAACGACGAGAACAAAAAACGCAAGAAGGCGAAAAAGGCTAAGAAGAAAGCTAAGAAGAAATTGAAAAAGTCGAAGAAGAAGGCGAAGAAGAAGCTGAAAAAATCGAAAAAAAAGTCTAAGAAGAAGCTGAAAAAGGCGAAGAAGAAGAAAGACGAATAGGCGAAGTCGTATCAGGACATCAAAAGGGGTCGGCTGAAATGCCGGCCCCTTTTCCATGACGGCACGTCAACCTTATGATGCCCGCATGGTAGACAAGAGAGGAACTTCCGATGTTCGAAATTCTGGCCGAACGCGCCAACGCAGACCCGGCGGTATTGGCTCGCGGAAAACGGCTGACCATTGATGTCTTGGTTGGTATCGGTGATGACGACTATCTGGTGTGCGTCGAAAAGGGGCGGGTGAGTGATGTTCGGCCCCGCCGCCTGGCCATGGAAAGCGGCGTCTTCACGGTGCGGGCATCGAAAGACGCCTGGGCCGAGCACTGGGCGCCCATGCCGAAGCGCGACTATCACGACCTGCTGTCGATGATCGCCGCCGGCCATGCCCATGTGGACGGCAACCTGACACCGCTTTTACAGAACCTGCTTTATTTCAAGATGCTGTTTGCCGCGCCCCGCGATCAGGCTTTCGTGCCGGTGCCGAAAAGCAGCGCTGACAAACCGGCCCCGGCCATCGGGTCAGGCCCCGCCTATGAGCCGATCACGGGCCGCTATTTCACCATGGCCGTCGGCGGCCGCGACCATCGCATTTACGTGGAAGAGGCCGGCCAGGGGGTGCCCTTGGTCTGTCTGCACACCGCCGGTGCCGATGGACGCCAGTTCCGCCACCTTCTTTGCGACCCGGCGGTCACCGACCATTTCCGGGTGCTGGCTTTCGATTTGCCCTGGCACGGAAAGTCCAACCCGCCCATCGGCTGGGAGACGGAAACCTATGAGCAGACCACGGCGGGCTACAAGGAAATGGTCCGCGCCTTCTGTGATGCCATGGATTTGGACAATCCGGTTGTCATGGGGTGTTCCATGGGTGGCCGGGTCGTCCTGCATCTGGCCATGGACCATCCCGATGACTACCGTGCCGTCATCGCCCTGGAAGGCGCCGACAAGCTGGAGCCCTACTATGATATCTCCTGGCTGCACCGGCCGAACGTCCACGGCGGCGAGATTTGTGCCGGCTACGTATCCGGCCAGGTGGCGCCGCAGAGCCCCGACGAATACCGCTGGGAGACCTTGTGGGCCTATATGCAATCGGGCCCCGGGGTCTTCAAGGGTGACTTGTTTTTCTATTGGCATGACGGGCATTTCGACGACCGCTCGCATTTGATCGACACGGATCGCTGCCCGGTCTATCTGTTGTCCGGGGAATACGACAGCTCCTGCACGCCGGAACGTTCCGAGGCCACCCATGCACGCATCAAGGGCTCGACGTTGAACGTCATGGAAGGCATCGGCCACTTCCCCATGTCGGAAAACCCGGATCTGTTCCGCAGCCATCTGCTGCCGGTTCTCGATGCGATTCGCGGCGGCGGCTGATCAATCGAGATCGAGGGGAAACACCGGTCGGCGCAGCTTTGTATAGGTCAGCGCCTTGTAGTTCCCGGACGTCAATCCGCCGCCGCCGTCGACGACGATCACCTCGGCGGCCAGCGGCTCGAAAGCCGCCCGAAAATGCTGTGACGACTTCACGGCGATCACTTTTTTCGTCGTCACATCGATGCGGGCGTGCTGGAAATACATGATGTCGTGGGCCTGAAAGCGGCCCGACACAATGACGATGTCGATACCGCCAACCCGCAACACGGCAGTCTGCCCCATATCGACACGCAGGCCCGCCGCCATGGGCCCCTTCAGGGCGAAACGGCCCCGGGTCAGGGCCTGGACCTTGCCGCGCACGGAAAGCGGTGCCCCGTAGCGGGGTTCGATCTTGCCGCCCAGGTTCAGATGCACGATGGCGCCGAGGCCGTTCTCCCAGCAGATCTGCGCCGCCGCCGGGTCATAGATGGTGGCGAAGGCGGCGTCCTGAAGATCGGCCTCAATCATCGCGCCCAGCAGGCCGGTGGCGTCGCCGTATCCGCCGCCGCCCGGGTTGTCGGCGAAATCCGCCAACACCACCGGTCCGCCGATGCCGCTGGCCATGCCGGCCCGGTTGATGGCCGCGCCGATGGGCACGGTCTGCACGGTGCGCCGATGGCGGCTTTCCCAGACCTGGGCCATGAGTTTTTCGGCCATGGCGGCGAAGCGCGGGTCCGTGCCATCGCCGACGACGATGACCGACGGACCCGTGTCATGGGTATCGGCCTTGGCGAAGCCGGCGCAAACGCTGGTCGCCAAGACGCCCGATTGGGTCAGCAACTGATCGGCGCTGTGCAACACTTCGGTCATGGGGCCTGGCGACGTGGTCCGGCCACTGTCGACACCCTCCATCATCTGGCCGCGGACGACACTGTTGGTGGGTCTGATCTCGCCGGCGAGGGTCCGCTTGATCAGTTCCGCAGCCTGTGTGGCGATCTCATATTGGTCGATATGCGGATAGGTGCGGTAGGCGATCATCACGTCGGACAGGGCGGCCATGCGGTCCGTCACATTGGCGTGCAGGTCCAGCGTGATGGCGACGGGCACGGCCGTGCCAATGACGGCGCGCAGCCGATCCAGCAGTTCGCCTTCGCCGTCGTCCGTGTGTTCACACACCATGGCACCGTGCAGCGACAGCAGAACGGCATCGAAGGGCCCTTGGTCCGCCGCCGCGTCGGTGATGGCGCTGGCCATGTGATCGAACGCCAATTGGCTGACCGGGCCGCCCGGCGACGCATCGCCATAGATCGGTGTCACCGCCTGCCAGCCTTCGGCCTCGCAAAAATCCAAAAAGGCCGCCGGCTCCGTCTTGGTGCCGCGCAGGTTTTTGGCCACGTCATCGCCATAGAGCAAGGCCCGCGTCTTATAGGAGTCCAAATCCGTCGGCATGTCGCTGAAGGTGTTGGTTTCGTGCTTGAAACCGGCAATGAGGACGCGGATCACAATACCATATTCCTTACCAGGCCCGCGCGCCGCCATCGGCCCAGGGGTCGTCATCCAGGGGCCATGCCGGCCGGGCGGCGCGTTCCAGCGGCAGGCGCCGCATGTCGTGGTCAACGACGCCGGGTGTCGAGACATACATGACGTTGTCGGAAATGGCGGCGTAGTTGGAATAGAAATGCTGCATCGATTTGACCACCAGAACCTTCTTCGACGCGTAGTCGATGCCGGCATCGGAGAAGTAGCTGGGATGCACGTTCTGGGTCCGCGACGAATGGACGACGAAGTCGATGCCGGCGGCGGAGATCATCACCGTATTGCCCAGCCGCCGTTTCGAATTGCCGAGACCCTGAGTGATCATGTTATCGAAGACACCCTGGATGGTGACGTTCAGGTCCAACGGCGGTCCCGACCAGGGGCCGGCCTTGCCGCCGAGCCGCAGGGTCAATTCGGCGCCGGCGCCGGCGCTGCGGCAGATGTCGACGCAGGCCGGGTCCCAGATGCCGCCGACGGCGCAGTTGGTAACGCCGCGTTTGATCAGGGCGTGGGCGATGAAGGTCGAATCACCGGCACCGCCGCCGCCCGGATTGTCGGCGATATCGGCGAACACCACGGGGTCCGCATCGATCCCCAAGGCCCGATTGATGGCGGCATCCAGTTCGATCATGGGCGGCGTGATCCGGTCGCGCAGGTCCCACAACTGGCGGCCCAACTTCTCCGCCAGGGCATCACCGTCCGACCGGCGATTGTCGGTTATGACGACGACCCGGCTGCCGACATGGGGGATGTTCGCCCACGGGAAGCCGTGGGCCAGGGAAACGGACAGCACGCCGTTCTGGCCTTCCAGAGCGCTCATGGCATCGACGAAGCCGCGCATCGGTTCGCGGGTCGTGTGGAACAGGCCGATCATCCGGCAATCGAAAACGGAAACCGCGGGCTTAATTGTTGCTTCCAGGATGCCTTCCATGAGGCTCCAGACCTCCTCGGCGCGGTCGGCGTAATCGATGTGCGGGTATTCCTTGTAGATGACGAAGGCCGCGACTTCGTCGGCGAATCTTCGGCTGATGTGGCAATGCAGGTCCAACTCACAGGTGATCGGCACATGCGGGCCGACGATCCGGCGAATGCCCGCCACCAGGTCTTCTTCACAATCATCGTAGCCGTGCGCCACCATGGCGCCGTGCAGCGACAGCATGACGCCGTCCACCGGTCCGGCGGCGCGCAAGGCGTCGAGGATTTCGTCGCGGAACGCCTCATGGGTTTGCTTCACGGTCAGGCCCGACGGGGTGGCGAACGCACACAATCCCTCGACAACCTGCCAGCCCTTGGCCTCGGCCCGGGTTTTCCAGATCTGCAGCGGCACGCCGAACATGTTGACGGCTTCCGGATGATCGCCACCGCGGACCACGTAGGTGGCCTCGAAGGCCTTGGTGTCCGTCGGCAGGGGCGCCCAGGTGTGGGTTTCCGTGCCCAGACACGCGGTGAACAGGCGTTTTGTCATGTAGCGGCCTTCAACTTATCCAGGTCCGGCAGGGGACGCGCGGTTTCCGGTTTGCCGGCCAGGACGCTTTCAATGGCCGCCGCGGCAGCCAATACCAGCCGATCCGACCCGTTCGGTGCGCAGATTTGCAAGCCCATAGGCATGCCCTTGTGATCCAGGCCGAAGGGCACCACGCAGGACGCCGGTGTCGCCATGGTTAACGCATAGGCCGGCGACATCCAGCGCATGTAATTGGGCAGCGGCTGACCGTTGATTTCTTCCGGGTACCATTGCGCATGGGGGAACGGTGAGACCGCCGACGCCGGACACAGCAACAGTTCCACTTCATCGAACATCTCAATGAAACCCCGGTAGATGCCGGTTTGCTTTTTGTGCGCCCAGGCCACATCGGCCATGGTGAACCCGGCTGCCATGTCGACGTTGGCGACCACGTTGGGGGTCAGCAGGTCGCGGTGTTTTTCCAATTTTTCGCCATGGGCGGAGAGGTAATTTACACACCTCAACACTTCGAAGGCCCGGTGCAGGTCATCGTCGAAGTCCGGGTCACGGTCCTGGGCATCGGTAAAGATATGACGGATGCCGTCGACGCGGCCGCGGAAGGTGTCGCGGATGCCATCTTCCAATGGGGCAACGCCCAGGTCTTCCGAGATGGCGACGCGCAAGCTGGCCAGGTCGGCCGGCTGCAGGGGGTCCGTGAGGTCGGGATCGACGCCGCTGCCGAAAGGATCACGCGGATCGTCGCCGGTCATGGCCGACAACAACAGGGCCACGTCGGCCACGGTGCGGCCCATGGGGCCCAGCACGGAAAACGGATTGAGCCCCACGGCCCGCAATTCATTGGGCACGACGCCCGGCGACGGCCGAAAGCCGACGACGCCGCAAAAGGATGCCGGCGTTCGCAAGCTGCCGCCGTAATCGGATCCGGTGGCCAGCGGCACCATGCCCGTCGCCAGGGAGACGGCGGAGCCGCCCGATGAACCGGCACAGGTCAGCTCGGGATTGAAGGGGTTGCCGGTGGCGCCGAAAACCAGATTGCGGGTGTTGGCGCCGGCGCCGAACTCCGGCGTGTTGGTTTTGCCCATGAGGATGCCGCCGTTCGCGCGGACCTCGGCGATGGAACCCTGATCGGCGTCGGGCACGTTGTTCTCATAAAGCTTGGAGCCCATGGTCGTGCGCACGCCGCCGGTGGCCTCCAGGTCCTTGGCGCCGAAGGGCAGGCCGTGCAGCAGACCCAGGGGTTCGCCGGCCAGGGCCTGCTTCTCGGCCAACGCGGCTTCTTCGCGGGCCCGGTCGTAGCACGTGGTGACCATGGAATTGACCGCCGGGTTGATGGCGTCGGTGCGGGCAATGCAGCTTTCCAGCAGCTCCACCGGTGAGATTTCCTTGCTGCCGATGCGGCGCCGCGCCTCGACGGCCGTGAGATCACAAAGTTCGGTCATGATGATAGATGCTCCGGGTTGGGCACGGGACGGGCCAGACCGTCGGCGCGTGCGAATATGTCCTCAAGGGCCATGGCGGCGCGCAGCAGTTGCTTGTCACCGCGCCGTCGGCCCACCACTTGAACGCCGAAGGGCAGGCCCAGATGATCGACGCCCGTGGGCAGCGCCAGCACGGGGTGGCCGGTGAGCGTCAGGGCCGAGCGGATCAGCGAGGCATCCATATAGTTTTCCATCTTGCGGCCATTGACTTCCCTAGGGATGCCGTCGGCAATGCGGAACGCCGGTGTCGCGTTGCCGGGCACGATCAATACGTCGATGTCTTCGAAGAACGACTGGAAGTCCGCATAGAGGCGCCGCCATTGCACCTCGGCGCGGGAGACATCGGCCAGGCTCATGGCTTGGCCAGCCTCTACGTTGGCAATGATGTTGGGCGATAAAATGTCGCGATGTTGTTCATAGCGCGCCGTGTGGGTGGCCAGATAGTTAACGCAGCGCAGCGTCCAGAAACAATACCGCGCCTCGGCGAAGTTTGGATCGCGCTGGTCGAAGGATCCGAAGGCCCCGTCCAGGGCCGCCATGGCTTTGCGGAAGCGGGCGCGAATACCATCGTCCAGGGGCGCGGTGCCGCCGAAGTCCTCGCTCCAGGCGGCGCGCAGGCCGCCCAGGTCGGCGGGCTTTAGATCGGCGAAGGCCAGGGGATCACAGGGGCCGGCCAGGGGATCGCGGGGATCGTCGCCGGCACAGCCGGTCATCATCAGGGCGACATCGCCGACCGATCGGCCCATGGGACCCTGGACGTTGAAATGGGTGTAGTTCAGGGTCCGGTTTTCGCGCGCCACCAGGCCCGGCGTCGAGCGGAACCCGACGACACCGCACCAGGTGGCGGGGTTGCGCAGGCTGCCGCCCGTGTCGCCGCCTTGGCACAGCGGCGCCATGCCCGTCGCCAGCGCCGCCGCAGAGCCGCCGGACGATCCGCCGGACGTGCGCTCCGGATCGAAGGGATTGCAGGTCGCGCCGTAGACCTTGTTTGTCGTGTTGGTGCCCGACCCGAACTCCGGCGTATTGGTCTTGCCGACGATAATGGCGCCGGCCCGGCGCAGGCGGGCCACCAGGGCTTCGTCCGCATCGGGCACATGATCGGCATGCAGCAAGGAACCCCAGGTGGTGCGCAGGCCTTCGGTGGCATTCAAATCCTTGATGCCCATGGGCAGGCCGTGCAGGGGAGGCAGATCGTTACCGTCCCTGACGGCATTTTCCGCCGCCCGGGCGTCACGCCGCGCCCTCACATAATCTTTTGCCACAACCGCATTGATGGCCGGATTGACGGCCTCGATGCGGGCAATACAGCTTTCCAGCAAATCGACCGGCGAGAGATCGCCGGCACCGATAAGCCGGCGCGCTTCAACCGCGCTCAAGTCGCAAGGATCGGTCACGGCCGATACGCGGTCGCCGGATCACCCAGGTCCCAATAGACCCCGGTAACCAGGCCCATGCCCTCGCGGGTCAGGGACCAAAGAATATGTTCGTTGGGGGCGTGTTGCGAACAGCCCGTGTAGCTCAGCGGCATCCAGACAAAGGGAATGCCCAACACGTCCTGAAACACGTCATTGCAGATTGAGCCGCCGGAGTTCGGCAGCACCGCCGTCGGCTTGCCCGTTGAGCGCCGAACCGCCTCTTTCATCCAGATGGCCCAGGGATGGTCGGGGTCCGTGCGCGCCGCGGCGAAGACCCCATCGTTGGCGGGCGGCGGTTCGTGGATTGCAATCATCGGGAAGCCCTGATCATCCAAATGCTTGCGCAGCGCCGGAATGATGTTGTCCGGGTCCGTGCCGACCACATAGCGCAGTTGACAGTTGGCGTGTGCCCGGGGCGGCACGGCGTTGACCGGCTTGTCCGGGTTGCCGGTGACGAAGGCCAGCACCTCAAATGTATTCCAGGCATAGACTTTTTCCGGCGCCGTCAGGCCGGGCTCACCCCAGTCCGGGTTGATCTCCGGCGCATTGTCGCCGCCTTCGCGTTTGACGTCTTTCAAGGCGTCGCGCACGGAATTGCTGATTGGCGGCGGCCGCCAGCCGTCGACCAGTATCTTGCCGTTGACGTCGGCCATGGTGGCGATGGCATTGCCCAGGATCACCCCGGGGTTGGCCAAAAGTCCGCCCCAATTGCCGGAGTGATGACCGCCGTCGCGCATGTCGACAACCAGATCGAAATTTCTGGCCCCGCGGCAACCCAGGGTCAGGTTGGGCTCGGCCATATCAACCCTGGGCCCGTCGGAGGCGAAATAGATATCGGCGGCGAAATCCTGCTTGTGGGCGGCGACCATTTCCTTCAGGCCCTTGGAGCCGTTTTCCTCGCCGGTCTCAATCATGAATTTCGAATTGAAGCCCAGCGCGCCGCGTTCATCCAAGATCGCTTTCAAGGCCCCCATATGAACCGAATGCTGGGCTTTGTTATCGGCGGTGCCGCGTCCGTAAACCCGGTCGCCGTCGCGGGTCAGGGTCCAAGGGTCGCGGCCCTCGGCCCAGCGACCTTCGTGACCGCGCACCACGTCGCCATGGCCATAACCCAGGACCGTCGGCAGGCTTTCGTCTTCCATGCGCGTCGCCAGCAAAACCGGTCCTAGCCCGTCGACGGGATTGTCGTAGACAGCACAGGTGTAACCCATGGCCTCGAAGGCGGGGCGCATTTCTTGCTCCAGGTACTGATAAAGTTCCGGCGTGCGGTCCGGTTTTTGGCATTCGGTGGGGATCGCGACCCGCCGTGCCAGGTCGGACCAGTATCCGTCTTCGTCATCAAAATAGACCAGGGCGCGGTCAATGGCGGCGTCGCGGCCCATTTCAGTGGACCTTCTTGCCGGGTGTGTTGCCGTCACCCAGATCCCAATAGACGCCGGCCATGATGGTCAGCGCTTCGCGGGCTTCCGACAGTAGAATGTGTTCGTTGGGCGCGTGCTGGGAACAGGCGGAATAGGAATGCGGTATCCAGATCGACGGCAGGCCCAGCGTCACGTTGAACAGATCATTGCAGATCGACCCGCCGAGGCTGGGAATGACGGCGGTTTTCTTGCCGGTGGTCCTGGCCATGGCCTCCGACGTCCAGGCCGCCCATGGATCATCGGGCGGCGTCGCGCTGGCGTTGAAGTCCGGCGCGTTTTCGGGCGGCGGCGGCTTAATGGCAATGGCTTCGAAGCCGTGCTCATCCAAGTGCTTGCGCAGGGCCGGCAGAATGTTGTCGCGGTCCGTGCCGGCGACAAAACGCAGCTGGCAATGGGCGCGGGCTTCCGCCGGCACCGCATTCACCGGCTGGCGCGGATTGCCGGTACGAAAGGTCAGCACTTCGAAACTGTTCCAGGCGTAAACCTGCTCAACCGGTGACAGGCCCGGCTCGCCCCAAACGGGATCGATTTCCGGTGCGTCATCACCGCCACTGATTTCAATGTCCGCGAGAGCTTCGCGCACCGCATCGCTCAGCGGCGGCGGCAACCATTCCTTGATCAAAATCTGACCGGTTGGCGAAATGATGGATTTCAGTGCATGGGACAAGACGATGCCCGGATTGGTCAGCAAGCCGCCCCAGTTGCCCGAATGATGACCGCCGTCACGGCATTTCAGGACCAGATCGAAGTTCCGGCAGCCCCGCGCGCCCAGAAAGATGGTCGGCCGTTCAGGAGAGACACGCGGGCCATCGGAGGCGATGAACACATCGGCGGCGAACTTCTCCAGGTTGGCTTCGACGACGTCGAAGATTCCGGGCGAGCCGGCTTCCTCTCCCATTTCCACCATGAATTTGCAATTGAACCCGAGCCTGCCGCGGACGCTCAAGACCTGGCGGATCGCCGCCATATTGATGGTGTGCTGGCCCTTGTTGTCGGCCGTGCCGCGGCCATAAAGCTTGTCGCCGTCCTGGGTGGTCACCCAGGGGTTGAGGCCGTCGAGCCACTGGTCTTCCAAGCCGCGCACCACATCGCCGTGGCCATAACCGAGCACCGTCGGCAGACCATCATCTTCGTGGCGGGAGGCCAGCAACACGGGGCCTTTGCCGTCGACGGGGTTGTCGAAAATTTCGCATGAGAATTCCATGGCCTCAAAGGCCGGTTGAATGGCCTCATCCAGATAGCGGCGCAGGTCCGCCTGGCTGTCGTCTTTCTGGCTTTCAGATGGAATGGCGACGCGTTCGGACAATTCGGCGACATAATCGCCGCTATCAAAATACGCCGCAATCCCTTCGATGGCCGCCTCTCGGCTCATGCGGCGGCGCCTTCCGCGGGGTCATAGAGATGACATTCCACATGACCTTCCGGCGTCAGATTGACGTTCGGCTCACGCACCGAACAATGCTCCATGACCTTGGCGCAGCGCGGATGGAAGGTGCACCCCGACGGCGGCTCTACCGGGTTCGGATAGGCGGCGCCCAGGTGCGTGTCCGGCACATTGAGATTGGGGTCCGGGGTCAAAACGGAATCCAACAGGGCTTCCGTATAGGGATGCTGGGGATTGGTGAACAGGGTCTCCGTGTCCGCTTCTTCGACAATGCGGCCCAGATACATGACCGCAACCTTGGTGGCGATGTGCTCAACGACGGCCAGATTGTGGGAAATGATCACGTAGGTGAGGTTCAATTCGTTTCTCAGGTCCTGCAACAGATTGAGAATTTGCGATTGCACGGAGACGTCCAAGGCCGATGTGGGCTCATCGCAGATGACCACCCGGGGCCGATTGATCAGCGCCCGGGCGATGGCGACGCGCTGGCGTTGGCCGCCGGACAACTGGCTCGGGTAGTTGTTGAAAACCCGGCGCGGCAGGCCGACCAGTTCCATGATCTCCTCGGCCCGGCGGCGCCATGTTTCCGGGTCGGCGTCGCCCTGGACTTTCAAGGGAAGGGTGATGATGGAGCCAATGGACTTGCGCGGATTGAGCGACGAATAGGGGTCCTGGAAGATCGGCTGTTGCAGCTTCGCCACTTCCAGCCGGCCCAATTCGGCAATCGGCCGGCCGTCGATCTCAATGCTGCCGGTGGTCGTCGATTCCAATCCGAGGATCATCTTCGCCAGGGTTGTCTTGCCACAGCCCGATTCGCCGACCAAGGCCACCACGTCGCCGCGATTGACGGTCAGATCGACACCGTTGACAGCGTGCAGGGGGCGCTTTCCTTTGAACACACCGGCGGAAATCATGAACGTCTTGGTGACGCCCTTGGCCTGGATCATGACATCGCTCATGCGGGCACCTTCTGTTTCAGGTTGTCGGCGCATTGCTCGGGTGTCAGCAGACAGCGGTAATCGTGGGCTTCCGTGAATCCCTGGCGCAGGCCGACGGGTTCCGCCCGGCACGGGTCCGAGGCATGCGGACAACGTTCGGCAAAATGACAGCAGTTCATGTCACCGACCAATGACGGCACGATCCCCGGGATCGATCCCAAGTGGCTCCCCCGCTCGGTCTTGCCGGGAATGGGGATGCATTCCAACAGCCCTTGGGTATAGGGATGGGTCGGGTCTTCGAACACCTGTTTGGCGCTGCCCTGTTCGACGACCTGGCCGGCATACATGACGCAGACCCGGTCGGCGACCCGGGCAACGACGCCCAGATCGTGGGTGATCAGGATCAGACCCATGTCGAACTCTTTCTGCAGTTCAGCCAACAGCAGAAGGATTTGCGCCTGGATGGTGACGTCCAGGGCCGTTGTCGGTTCATCGGCGATGATCAGGTCGGGCCCGCACATCAGGGTCATGGCGATCATCACGCGTTGGCGCAGGCCGCCGGACAATTGGTGCGGATATTGGCGCAGGCGCGACCGCGCCGCCGTGATACCCACCTTCTCCAACAGGAACACGGCCCGGTCGCGGGCCTCATTGCGGTTGACGTTGCGGTGGCGCATCAGCGCTTCTTCCAACTGATTGCCGATGGTGTAGGCCGGGTTCAGCGAGGTCATGGGTTCTTGGAAGATCATCCCCATGAGATTTCCGCGGATATCGGCCATCTGATCTTCCGGGATGTCGAGAACGTTCTTGTTGTCCAGTTCCAGCTTGTCGGCGGTGCGGGCCGCCTTCGACGGCAGCAGATCCATGATCGCCAATGAGGTCAGCGACTTGCCGCAACCGGACTCGCCGACGATGCACAGCGTCTCGCCCCGGTCCACCTTGAAGCTGACCCCTTGCACGGCGTGCAGCATGCCGCTGGCCACCGGGATATCGACCTTCAGGTTTTCGACACTTAGGATTCGTTCGGCCATGGTCCCCCCGGATCAGCGGTCGGTCTCAGTTAATTGCGATTTTCCGGCGCGGTCACGTCGCGGATGCCGTCGCCCAAAAGATTGATGCACAGCACCAGCATGAACAGCGCCGTTCCCGGAATGGCGATCACCCAGGCCTTGAAGAACATCATGCCCTTGCCCTCGGAGACCATCAGGCCCCAGCTGGGTGTCGGCGGCTGGACGCCGAGACCGAGGAAAGAAAGGGCGGCTTCCAAGAGCACCGCGTGGGCGACTTCCAAGGTGGCAACGACGATCAGGGCGTTGACGATGTTGGGCATAATCTCGGTCAGGATGATGCGCAGCGTTGAACAGCCCAGCGCCTTGGCGGCGGCGACATAATCCATGGCCCGGACCTGTTGCGTCGTTGCCCGCATAACCACGGCGAAGCGATCCCAGATCAGCAACCCCAGCACCCAGATGACGATGGTCAGCGAACTGCCGATCAGCGCGACCACCACCAGAGCGACCAAGATCACCGGCATGGCCAGGCGCGTCGTGATGATGAAGGTGATGATCATGTCGACCCGGCCGCCGAAATAGCCCGCGGCGACGCCCAGTGCCGTGCCGAGGATGCCGGAGATCAGCATCGCCGAGAACCCGATCAGCAGCGAAGTCTGGGCGCCGAACATCATCCGCGACAGATAATCGCGGCCGAAGCCATCGGTGCCCAAGACGTGCTCCCAGGTGCCCTTGGCGCCCCAAATGGGGTCGACAAACCGCTTCGTCAGGTCCTGGGAAAAGGGATCATGGGGCGCCAGCAACGGTGCCAAGACGGCAACCAGGAAGATCGACAACAAGACGCCGCCGCCGATGGTCATGCCGGCATGACCGAAGACGCGCTTCAACATCAAAGACGTCGGCGACGGCTCCAGGATTGCCTGCGCGGAGGGAAGTTTTTCGGCGACGGTTCCGTTGGCCATGATCGTGCTCCTAACTGACCCGGATGCGCGGATCGAGGAAGGCGTTCAACAAATCGGCCAGGAACGTCAGCAGGATATAAAACGTCGCAATGGTCAGCACGATGGCCTGCATGACTTCGAAGTCGGAGCGCTGGATCGATTGCCAGGCCAGGCTGCCGCGGCCGTTCAGCGAAAAGATGGCTTCAATGACGATGGAGCCGCCCAGCATGAAACCCAACTGCACGGCGGACAACGAGACCACCGGAATGATGGCGTTTCTGAGCGCGTGTTTGAACAGCACGACGCGCGGCTTCAGGCCCTTGGCGCGCGCCGTTCGAATATAATCCGACGACATGACGTCCATCATGCCGGCCCGGGTCAGGCGCATGATGGCCGGTGTTGCGTAATAGCCCAAGGCGATCGACGGCATGATAAAATTCAGCCATGAAGAATGTCCCGAAATGGGCAGCCACCGGAGCCAGACGCCGAACACGATGATCATGATCAGGGCGAAAAAGAAGCTGGGCAGGGCCTGTCCGACAACCGCAATGGTCAAGGCGAACCGGTCGATCATGGTGTTTGGGAACATGGCCGCCAACACCCCCAAGGGGATCGCCAGGATCAGTGCAAAACTCAGCGCCAGCGCGCCCAGGATCATGGTCGTCGGGGCGCGTTCCGCCAGAATGCCGGAAACGGCGCGTTTCAAATAGATGGATTGGCCGAAGTCGCCATGCATGGCCCGGTAGGCCCAATCGGCATACTGCACCGGCAGCGGCCGGTCGAAACCGTAATGTTTGCGGACGTATTCAATATCTTCTTCCGACGCGCTTTCGCCGGCCATGGCCGCCGCCGGATCACCGGAGACATGCAGAAGCGAGAAGGTGACCACGGAGACCGACAAGGCCACCAGTATGGCAACGCCAAACCGCTTCAATGCGTAGAACAGCATGGTCCGCCCCTTGGAAAGTTATAAAAGGAAAGCTCCGGTCCAATTGCGGACCGGAGCCATCCAATCAGTCGGAGCCTTACTTCCACCTGGCCGTGAAGAATCTGGGAATCTCATCCGAAGTCGGGTTGAAGTCCAGATCGTGGGTGAAGGCATAGTATTTGGCGTAGGTGAACATGGGCAGCCAGCACAATTCGCCGGAAAGCTTCGACAGGGCCTTCTTGTAGGCGTCCTTGCGGACGTTCGGATCGACGCTGGTATCGCCGGTTTCCAGCCAGCCCTTGATGTCGTCGTCGATGCAATAGTCGTCGCGGCCCTGCTTGAAGAAGTGCGACGTGATCGCCGAGACGTCATTCATGGAATACGATCCCCAGGTCATCTGGTGGAACGGCGCCTTGCCATCCCAGACGATACCGCGGAGCGCCTTGTACTGCATGTACTTGAGGCTGGTTTTGATGCCGACCTTGGCCAGATAGCCCATCACGGCTTCCGTGAACTCGCGCTGACGATAGGCGAAGATATCCGTCGTGAAGCCGTTCGGATAGCCGGCTTCGGCCAGAAGCTTTTTCGCCTTGCCCGGGTCGTACTTGTACTGCGGTACATCCTGGGTGCAGCCGAACTGGGTCGGGAAGCAGGCCGAATGGATGACCTGAGAGGCGCCGCCGACCAATTCCTTGGCGATGGCGTTGCGGTCAATGGCGTGGGCCACGGCTTGGCGGACCTTCTTGTTGTAGAAGGGGTTGTCCTTGCCCTTCCCGGCGCGGCCGGCGCGGTCCATGGCGATGTAGCTGATCCGCATGGTCGGCACGTTCATGACCTTGTTGGTGCCGATCAGTTTCAACTGCTCGGCCTTGTCCTTGGGGACGTCCCAAATCCAATCGAGAGAGCCGGAAAGCAGCTCGGCGATTTGAGCTTCCGCGTCACCGACGGTGCGGAAAACGATCTTGCCGATGGACGGCTGGCCCTTCGGCGAGCCTTGCCAGTAGTTGGTGTTCTTTTCCATGGTCACGGATTCACCGGCCACCACCTTGACGGTTTTGTAGGGACCCGTGCCGATGGGTGCGACGGTGCCGTAGTCGGGCTTGCCCTTGGCGTCCTTCTTGGCCGTCGCCCAGATATCTTTCGGGAAGATGGCCATCGGGCCGGATACGAATTCCAAGGCCGCCGGGAAGGTTTTCACCAGGTGGACGCGGACCGTATCGGCGTCGACTTTTTCGGCGCTTTTGATCCAGCTGACGTTGCGCTTGGTCAGGACGCCGGAATCCTTGGCGGACACGTGGTTGTAGGTCTTGACCACGTCGTCGGCGCTGAAGTCGGCGCCGTTGTGGAATTTGACGCCCTTGCGGATCTTGAACTCAAGCGTCTTGTCATCGACCCACTTATAAGATGTCGCCAAAAGGGGCTTGTATTCGAAGGTCTTGGTATCCCGGTACAGCAGGTTGTCCCAGGTATGGCGCTGCATGATGACCATTTCGCGGACGTTGTTGTAGAACGGCAACGCCACGTCGACCTCACGGGTCGTCGACCAGTTCAAGGTGTCGTCGGCCTTGCCCGCCAACACGTCCCCGGCTCCCATGGAGACCACGGCGGCGGCGGCGGCCATTGTCATAAATGTGCGTTTCATCGGTATTGCTCCTCCACTGTCATTGATTATCGGAATTGTTGCTCGGTCTTCTTACGAAACCTGTTCATTCCTGCGCTCAATAAATCCCATCTACATGATTCCCCGGAATGGCGGCGTGAGTCCACGGATATTCTGCGGATTGAAATAGATGGCGCCCGATTGACCGGCTTTGATCGTCCTCTTTTGCGTTTGAATAGTATTATATTGTAATATTATTTGTTGATCTTTAATATGCTAGATCGCTTGATATTTCGGGTCAAGGGTCTCGCGTTCAACGGACAAGGGCAAGAAAGCATGGCCACGTCGCTGCGGCGTCAACCGAGCGGACAACAACTGAGCGACGCGGATCGCGCCGATACCCTGTTCGTCGGCTCCATGGCGAAGGGGTTCCGGGTCCTGGAAGCCTTTCGCGAAGCACCCGGCGATCTGGGCCTGACGGAGATCGCCGACCGCACCGGGCTTGATAAAAGCGCCGCCCAGCGATTCACCAACACGCTGTTCCAACTGGGTTATCTGGAGAAAGATCCGCGCAGCCGCCGCTACCGGCCGGCGGTGCGCCTGTTGGACCTGTCCTACACCTTCCTGCATCAGAGCCGCTTGTCGGAAATTGCCGTCGGCCGGTTGATCGAAACGTCCAAGGTCTACGGCACGACCGTCAATCTTTGCGAAATGATCGACACCGATATCATTTACACGGTCCGCATACCGCATGGGAAGGCAAGTTATCCGGCCACCGTGCCCGGCCGCCGCATGCCGGCCTCGAGTACGTCGGGGGGGACGGTCATCCTGGCTTTCCGCCCGGACGCGGAAGTCCAGGCCCTTGTCGATGCTTCGGAACACCGCGCCATCACGCCGAAAACGATCATTGACCGGGATGCCGTATTCCGCCGCATCGATGAGGCCCGAGACAAAGGTTATGGGTTCGGTATCGGTCAGGCCCTGACCAACGAAATCAGCGTCGCCGCCCCGGTCCTGGACAACCAAGGCTATGCCGTTGCCGCCGTCCAGGTGCCCGTCTACATCCCGCAGTGGACGGCCGATGAGGCCCACGCCAAGATCGCGCCGCTGGTCATGGAAACGGCGCGCTCCATCTCCGGCGTGCTGGCGTCCGAGGGCTAGGCCATGACATTCCGCGTCCTCACCGGTCTGTTCGCCCATGAAACCAACACCTTCAGCCAACTGCCGACCACGCTCGACAACTATCGGGATTTTCTGTTGGCCTTTGGCGATGACATTCCGGAAACCATTGCCGGTTCCATGCTGGAACTGGTTGGCGTTCAGAACGTCGCCACGGAAGCCGATTGGGACCTGGTCCATACGGTTGCCGCCTGGGCAACGCCGTCGGGGCCGGTGGCGCGCGAGGTCTGGGACTTGTGCACCGGCCGAATTTTCGACGCGGCGCGCAAGGACGGCCCCTTCGACGGTATCGTCTTGGCCCTGCACGGGGCCATGACCACGGTTGATCATGACGATGCGGAAGGTGAGTTTCTGGCCCAGTTGCGCGACATCGTCGGCGCCGATGTGCCGCTGGCCATCACCTTGGACCTGCATGCCAACGTGACCCGCCGCATGGCGGCGCTGGCCGATATCATCTGCGCCTTCCGAACCTATCCGCACATCGATCAGATTGAGACCGCCGAACGCGCGTCGCGCATTCTGCAACGGGCCATGACGGGGGAAGTGCACCCGACCGTGCACCTGGCCCGCCGGCGCATGCTGGTGGGTCTCGATCATGGCCGCACCACGACGGACAATCCCATGACCCGGCTGATGGAGCGGGCGGCAAAGTTGGAGGCCAACGATCCGGGTGTCCTGACGGTCAGCCTGCATGCCGGCTTTTCGCCGGCCGACTTCCCGGAGGTCGGGCCGTCGGTGGCGATCACCGGTGACGGCCCGGAAATGCGCTACCGAACTTTCGCCGAAGCCTACATGGAAACCGCCTGGGAGAACCGGCATTTCGATTCCAATGAATACCTGTCGGCGGGCGACGCCTTGGCGCGCCTTGGCGAGGCCACCGAGGCCGCCGGCCCGGTGGTGGTCGCCGACGCCTCGGACAATCCCGGTGCCGGGGCCTATGGGGATTCGACTTTTCTTCTGGGCGCCATGCTTGAGGCGGGATTGGAGAATGCTGCATTCGGCACGGTTTGCGATCCGGAAGCGGCCGCCGCGCTGGTTGCCGCCGGCCCCGGCACCACGGTGACGGTAAAACTGGGCGGCAAGGTGGACCCGATCCATGGCCCGCCGCTTGAATTGAGCGGCGAAGTGATGGCCGTCACCGACGGCATCTATGTGGCCCAAGGGCCGCGTTGGCGCGGTGTTACGCAAAATCTGGGGCCGACGGCGGTGTTTCGGGTCGGCGGCGTCGACATCGTCGTCGCCTCGAAGCGCCTGCAATGCACGGAACTGGAAACCTTCACCCATGCCGGCATCGATCCGGCCGAAAAAGCCGTGGTCGCGGTCAAGTCCATGCATCATTTTCGGGCCGCTTTTGAGCCCATTGCCGCCGCCGTGCTGATTGTCGATGCCGGCGCCCTGGCGACCAAGGAATACGCACGCCTGCCCTACAAGAACCTGCGCCGTCCGATCTTTCCCCTGGACTTGGATTGAGGCGATGATTTTGGCTGCCGGCGCCCTCGCCCAAATTATGGCCGCCGCCGGCGTTGACCAGGCAACGGCTGGCCCGGCGGCGTTCCGGGGCGATGATCCGGTTCTGCCGACACCGTTTCTCATGGGCACCGCCGGCGCCGCGGCATTGGCGGCCGTCAGCCTGTCGGCGGCGGAGATATGGCGGTTACGCGGCGGCGGCGAACAGCGGGTCGCCATGGATGCGCGGCGCGGCGCCATGGCGCTCAGAACCAACAAATATCTTCGCCTCGACGGCCAACCGCTGGAGATGGCATGGGATCCCCTGTCCGGCTTCCACCGGACGGCAGACGGCTGGATTCAACTTCACTGCCAGTTTCCGCATTTCCGCGATGGCGTGCTGCGGGTTCTTGGCTGCAAGCCGGAAACCGAGGCTGCCAGTGCGGCGCTGCGGGCCTGGAGGTCGCAGGATTTCGAAGACCGGATGGCCGGCGAAGGCCTGCCGGCCTTCAAGCTGCGCAGCCGTCGCGAATGGCGCGACCACCCGCAAGGCATCGCCGTCGCCGGCCTGCCGCTCATGGAAATCATCAAAATCGGCGACAGCGCGCCGGTGCCCCTGCCCGCCGCGGACCGCCCGCTCAGCGCCATCCGCGCCCTCGACCTGACCCGGGTGATCGCCGGGCCGACGGCGGGCCGCACCCTGGCCGAATACGGTGCCGATGTCATGCGGGTCGGCGCCGCCCACCTGCCGACGATCGCGCCGCTGGTCATGGACACGGGCCACGGCAAACGCGCCGCCGACGTCGATCTTCGTGAACCGGCGGGCCACGAACGGCTGCGCGATCTGATCCGCGGCGCAGATATCTTCTCGCAAAGCTATCGTCCCGGCAGCCTGGCGGCCCGCGGCTTTGGGCCCGACGACCTGCACGCCCTCAGGCCCGGCATCATCTGTGTCAGCCTGTCGGCCTGGAGCCACGCCGGCCCGTGGGCGTCGCGTCGCGGCTTTGATACGTTGGTCCAGTGCGCCACCGGACTTTCTGATGAACAAGGCGCCGCCGGCGGACCCCAACATCTGCCGGGTTCGCCCTTGGATTACATCACCGGATATCTGGGCGCTTTCGGCGCCATGACCGCCTTGGCGCGGCGGGCCCGTGACGGCGGCAGCTATCTGGTCCGTGTTTCTCTGGCGCAGAGCGCAAATTGGTTGGACAATCTGGGCCGCACCCGAGATGCTGCGGCGGCGCGTCAAGTTGCCGACCCGGGCTGCGAGGATATTGCGGACTTGCTGATGACCTCGAAGACCCCCTGGGGTGTCCTGTCTCATATGAAGCCGTTGACCGACCTTTCCGAAACACCACCCCGTTGGGGCCGGCCGGCCGTGCCGCTCGGCACGCACCCGGCGTTCTGGGAGTAATCTGAGACCATGAATGAGTCCTTTGGGACGGCCGCCAAGCCCGTCGCCGCCAACATGACACAGGGCATGCTGTGGATGATATTTTCCTGCGCCATGATGGCCGGCGTCGCCGCCCTGGCGCGCCATCTGACCAGTGAAATGCATCCCTACATGGTCGTCTTTTTCCGCTTGATCACGGCCCAGATCTGCATGCTGCCCTGGTTGTTCCGGCACGGCGTCGGCGTGCTGAAGACGGATCGCATGGGCCTCTATATCACCCGTGCCGCGTTCACCATGGGCGGCATGCTGACCTGGTTCTATGCCGTTTCCATCGTGCCGATCACGGATGTCATCGCGATCAGTTTCGTCACCCCCATTTTCGCCACCGTCGGCGCGGCGTTGGTCCTGCGGGAAA
>Ga0114932_10000467_pt1 | contig 48607 bp, 24 predicted proteins | sample 2SBtaG_2_FD_87286 | JGI IMG/M metagenome (GOLD analysis project Ga0114932, IMG submission 87286) | Deep subsurface microbial communities from Kolumbo volcano to uncover new lineages of life (NeLLi) - 2SBTROV12_ACTIVE470 metaG | ecosystem: Environmental > Aquatic > Marine > Volcanic ...
CATCGTCTGCTGCGACATCGTCTGCTGAGACATCGTCTGCTGAGACATCGTCTGCTGAGACATCGTCTTCCGCGACATCGTCTTCGGGGATGGGTCCAGGTTGCATCGCTGCCTCCACGCTTGCCGACTCTGCCACGTCGGGGCTTTCGGCGAGCCGCTCCCTGACCACGGGCTGAACGCTGAATCCGTCCGCGCCTTCGATCGCGTGCAGCGAGACCTGTCGGTCGGCGGTGACCACCACGAAATGCCCGGCGGGCACCTCATCCCAGCCCGGATCGTCGCTCAGCGGCTCGGACGCCACGATGACCGTGCCCTCCTCGACGTCGGCATCGACCATCCGACAGACATCACCGTCGCAGATATAGCGGCGGCCGGCGTGCACAAAAAGCGAGTTCGGGTCTTCCTCGGCGCCATTGGTGAATCGACACACGACGGCCTCACGCCCATTGGTCAGCGCGAGGTTGAGCTGGCATGCGTCGTCGACACCGGCGTCGCAACAGAGCTGCAAGACGTCCGCAATCGCGGCCTCCATAGCGCCCTTCATCGCCTCGACCGTCGGCGACTCGTAAGCTTTCAAACGATCGAGCACCAGGGCGAAGACGTGCTCTGAGTCCGTCGATCCCTCGATCGCGATGTAGGCCTCGTCCGACAGCCGGGCGCGCAATCGCCGTTTGATTGTCGAGAACGCCGGGATGAAGCCGTTGTGGCAAAACGCGAGCGGGCCTGACGTAAACGGGTGGCAGTTGGTCTGCATCACGGGCAGACCGGGCGATGCCGCGCGGACGTGAGCAAGGATCGCTGGCGATGTCGTGACGCGCGCGAGGTTGCGCAGGTTCAGGTTGTTCCATGCCGGCTGAATCGACCGGAAGACAGCCGGCTCCTCGCTGTGGTCAGGCGCGTACCACGCGATCCCGAAGCCGTCGCCGTTGAGGGGCTCGAGGCGATACTCGGCCTGGTAGCTCTGGTGAATAATCGAGTTGCGCGGCAGCGTGGTGAGCTGCGCCAGGTCCATCGGCGGGCCCAGGTAGAGCACGAATCGGCACATGGAAATCTCCCTGCGTTTTGACGGGTGGACCGTATCGGGATTGGCGCTTACTTTACAGCCGCTCGCGTACCGACCAACGCGGCAATGAGGTGTCGTATGGGACTGTTCGACAAGCTATTCGGCGGCAAATCCGCGCCCCAGCCCAAGCCCGCTCTACAAGCAAGGCAGGCGCCGCTGGATGACGACGCACTAATGGCTGCCGTGACCGCCGGCAAAGACGTCGATTTCGAGGCGGCCATCGAGGAGCGCGGTGATGAAGCCGGTTTTGCCTTGTTGTGGCGGCTGCTGGACGCCTCCAAGGGGTCGGTTCGCGTCGACATTATCGACCACCTCGCCGAGTTCGAGCTCGACGATGCACAACAACGAAGGCTGCTGCACGCGGGCGTGACCGATGTTCCCGGGCCCGAATGGACCGCTGCGTCCGTGGCCATGGCATGCGATCTCGAAGCGATCGCGGCAGCCGCCGACGCCGAAGACGCCACGTCGATGCAGAGCCTGGACGAAGCTGGCGCAATTCTCTGCGCGCTCTGCGAAGTGACGCTTACGACCGGGCCAGCCGGCACCGCGCTGGACGTCGACAAGTCCGCAGCGCAGGTCGCCGCGCTCGCTACCGCGATCGATCGGGTTGGGGCCAGCGCCGCGGATCTCGTGACCCTCCACGTCGCCGAGCAGCTCTGCCTGCGCGGCGAACGTGACGATGAGCTGAACGACGCTGGATTCAACGGGCAGCTGTGCGGACACGTCGCTGCGGTGCGCGACAGCGCGCTTGAAAAGGGCGGTCGGACCGGGCCGTGGACCGACATGCTTCCCGGCCACGTGCGTCAAGGCAGCCTCTCGGACGCGATCGTCGCGCTGCAGGCCGCGAGCGTGACGGGGACCGGGGTGCGCGACGCGCTTGTCGAACGGATCGCCGACGACCCGACCGACGAATTGACCTGGGATATCGCGCTCGCCGCTGGCCTCGACGAACGGGTTCTTGACTTGCTCGCGCCGATCGCAAGCAAGACGCTCCAGGTGCGGCGCCTCGGCGAAGACGAGCTCTGTTCACCCGCGAGCCAGGTTGGCTGCCTGAAATGCGGCGGCGGCACACCTGCCGAAGACGATGCTCTGATGGTCCCGACGTCGCTCCGCGACCGCGTTCTGCCGCTGCTCGTGGCCTGCAAACAGGTTCCCGGGACGCACGAAGAGCTGCTGATCGAATGCCTCGCCGCTCCCGACGCCAGCCTGCGTTTTCACGCCCTCAACGCGTTCGCATCGTGGGGGCCTGACACGGTGCCGGATGAGGCGCGCGAACTCGTGGCGACCCTCGGCGACGACTCGATGCCGGCGGTCCAGGTCCGCGCGAAAGGCGTGCTCGCCGGCTTGTAGGGTTGCCCGGTTGTCAGGCCCGATTGGAAGTCGCTGACCGAGCGATAGGCCGGGTCCGGGCCACCCGAACCCGAACCCGAACCGGAACTCACACCCTCACGGGGGGTGCCGCTGTGCTTGCGGATGAGGCCTGTGAGCATGGCCGCGACCTTGTCGGCCGCCGCCAGCAGCGGTTCGGCTTCGACGGCAGGCGCCAGACCAAGCGCCGCTGCTACTTCCACCGCCACGTCGCACGCTTCGCCCCGCGCCTCGTTGAAGCGCTGCCGCTTCTCGCCTGCGTTTCGTTGCAGGGTCGCTCGATCGCAAGGCTGCTCAATTGTAAGGTTGCTAATGACCTCTTGTTCAGCGCGCCCAGACTTCCACGTTGTCGACGCCCCACGCCTCGTTTGAGGCGGCTTCGTCCAGCGTCGTCGAGAACTCCAGGTCTACTTCCGACGAGCTGTGCAGCGTCCATGGCTTCAGCCCGGCGTGGCGGCCGTCAATTGTCGAGGCGCCGCAAACGTTCCCGCCGCTGGCAGCGTCGTAAGCCTGGCTCCACATCTTGACGTTGTCGGCTTTGAGGGTCGCTTTTTCGCCGTCCCAGTCATCGATCCGCAGCCAGTCGAACTTCACCTCGAGCCGGGTGTGCGCTGGGAGCTCTTTGACCTTGCGCGACACCGTGCTGCCCTTGCCGAAGATCCCGGGGCCGCCCAACATGCTGCCCCATGAGCCGCATGTGGACACCTTGGCCGGCAGCCAGCCCTCGGCGTCCTTGGCGAATTCGTAGCGCGCTACCCGGGTGAAGCCGCCGCGTTTCATGTCGCACAGTCGATGGCTGCTCTTGGCCGCACCTGCGCCGTCGGGATCGATCCAATACAAGAAGTCCGGCGCGCCGGAATGGGCCGCCAGGATCTCCTTGCAGGACGCGGCTGGGTTGTCCTGGGTGCAGCCTTTCCACTTGCCCTTGCTCACGTTGAAGCACTTGCCCGAGAAGCAGGTTCCAGACGCGCATGGACCCGTCACACATGCGGTCTTGTCCGCGATCTTGGTGGTGGTGCAGCCGGTCTTGGGATCGCAGCCAGTTTTGGTGCAAGGCTCCTCGTCGGAGCAATCAACGGGTTGGGCCGTGCAGACTCCCGCGACGCAGGCGTCTTTTGCCGTGCACTTGCTGGCGTCGTCGCACTTGCCGGCGGTCGGGATATGCCGACAACCCTTGGCGGGGTCGCAACTGTCGGCGGTGCAGGTGTTTGCGTCGTCGCAGTTCTTGGCCTTCGCGGTGCACCCGCCAAGCGCCGCGTCGCACGAATCGATTGTGCATACGCTGCCGTCGTCGCAGCTGTAGGCTTCGTGCGTGCAGCCACCTTTGGCGACACTGCACGAGTCGAAAGTGCACGGTTTGCTGTCATCGCAGTTCTTTGTGCTCTTGCCGGTGCACCCGCCCGCGTTCATGCAGGTCGTATGGCCGAAGTCGTCGAACGTCAGGACGTAAGGTCGTCCCTGGCCGAGCGCGTCCTGGCTTCCCAGGAAGATCCGTTTGCCGCTCGGCGCATTGATAATTCCCGTCCATCCAGCGAAGACGCCGGTCGCCGGCTGCCCCGCATACATGCGTTGCGTGAGCAGAGCTCCCGCCGTTGAGTGCCAGCCCAGCCACATGCGCGGCAGCTTGTCGGTGGTCTGCCCGGCGATCAGCAGGTTGGGCCCGTCGGTGACGATGTCGGACGCGATACGTGTGCGCGGCTTCGTACCCAGCCGCTCCCAGGTGAAGTGTCCGGTCGCGGAGATGCGTGCAAAGTACGGATGGTAGACGCCTTGTTGGTAGCGATAGCCGGCGCCGTAGAAGCTCTTGTCGGACAGCGTCGTGATCGCCTTGAGGTGGGTGCTCATGCCGGCGCGCTCTTTGGCCGCCGCCTGCCATGGCGATCCTCCACTGAGCCACCCGTTGGTCATCCATGCCACTGACGGCTTGCCGTTCCATTGGCGGGACCCCGCGACCAGCATGCGGCCATCGGAACGCGCTTTGACGGTCTCGGGGAAATAACGCACGTAGCCACCGCCCGACGGCGTGGACGCGATGGTTGATTGGCCGCTGACCGCCCCTGTATTCAGGTTGATGCCGCGGGACACGACGTTGTATGCCTGGTAGTGGGAGTTGACATAGCCGCGCGCGACCAAGGTCAACGACTGTCCGTCCACGCGGGCGGCGCCGTGAATCCAGTGCGGGCTCTTGTACAGGGTGAATGTGACGGCTGACTTCCATCGTATCGACAGGTCGCTGCGGACGCGCGCAACGGTGACAGTCATGCCGCCGGACCACACCGCAGTCGCGATGTCTCCGTTCTTGAATCCGAACGCGCCGATCGCTGTGGTGCACGGTTGGCCGACGTCAACTTTGCCCTGGGCCGTCAGCTGCCCATTTGCTCCGATCCGCATGATGTAGAGCTTCTTGTCCGTCGAACAGCCGGTGATCACCTGGCCGCCACCGGGGACCAGGCCGATATTCTTCGCAGACGCCAGCCCGGCGCTGTCGTACAGCTTGCCAGCGGTCGTCGGGGCCCCGGATTTGGTCGCGCACTTGCCGCTCGAACACGTGCCCGACGCGCACCCATCGTGACACGAATCGCCGTCCTTGGCCGCCGTGAACCGGCAGCCTTTGTCCTTGTCACACGAGACGACCTGGCAGGCGGCGCCGTGGGGACAAACGATGGTCACGCCGAGGCACTTGCTCCCTTTGCAGCGGTCATCGCTGGTGCACTTGTTGCCATCGTCGCACACCGCGGTGTTGGCCGTGTGCTGACAGCCCTTGCTCACATCGCAGCTGTCGACGGTGCACGGGTTCTTGTCGTCGCAGTTGTTGGCGATGTGCGTGCACTTGCCGGCCTTGCACGCCTCGTTGATGGTGCAGACGTCGTCGTCCTTGCAGTTGCGCTTGACGTGCGTACAGCCGGCTTTTCCATCGCAAAAGTCGAACGTGCAGCCGTCTTTGTCGTCGCAGCCGGCCATTGTCTTGCCCGAACACACGTTGGAGCCGCCGCAGACGCCGTGGCCGAAGTCGTTGGCTCGAACAATGAAAGGCGACGCCGCCCCGAACGATTTGCGAGTCGCGAGCAAGGCAAGACCATTCGAATCGACCGCGAGGGGCCAGCTCGACGGCGCGACGGAAGCGTTCTTGCCGATATCGTAGGTCTTCTCGACCTGCAGCAGACCGTTGGTCCCGTACCAGCCGAGCCACGGGCGCGGGTCCTTGGTGCCTCTTGTGCCAGCGAGGACCACTGCGTCCGCAGCCATGAGCGCCATCATGCGCGGAAACCGGGTCGTGCTCGTGGTTTCGAGCGTGTCCGCGAGCAATTTGCCCGACGGCGAGAGGCGTACAAACCGCAGCTTCGTGTCGGTCGAAACCTCGCGGCCAACGGCAAATGTGTCGCCGTTGCTGAGCTCGACAGCGTCTTGGACGTAATTGTTCTTGGCGTAAGCGGACACCCACGCCCACTTGGTGCTGCCCAGTCCGGTCGAGACGCGCGCGATCCAGCCCTGTGCGTAGGCGCCACTGCTCCGCTTGTGGAAATAATCGTACCCCGCGACGACCTGTCCGCCATCGCCGGTGCGTGAAGAGCCCGAGGCATATCGGGCCGGGTAGACGTTCTTCGTGTTGTAATAGATCCAGTTGTAGCCGCTCACGGCGCCCGTCTCGGTGTTCACATGGCGGTGAATGGCCGTGTTCAGCCGGTAGTCATGGTAGTAGTGATCGCGCAACACGACGTCGAGCGTCTGGGCCTTGCCGACCACGGTGACCGCGCGGGCATACGTGTGGCAGTACTTGGACTTGTCGACGTCCCAGACGCCCCGGACCCGGCTGATCCACTTGCTCTTCATCGAGGCGTCGACCCGCATCGCGTGCGTGGTCATCTGAAGCTTGCCGTCGAGCCTGACCTTGTCCCAGACGACGGCCACGTGACCGTTGGCGAGCCCAACCACCGCCGCCACACTCGCGCAAGAGAGCCCTGACGCGCCTGAGAAACGGCGGCTGACGACCGTCTTGCCGCTGCCGTCCACCCGCGCAAGGTACAGCTCATTGGCGTTGCTGCAGCCGCCGACGACGTAGCCGCCGCCCGGCGCATCGCCGATGGCGTTGGCGTCCTTGAGGCCCGGGGTTTGCACGGTCCACCCGTCCAGCGTGGGGGCGGACGACGTGGCTTTGCACGATCCGGATGCGCAGGTGCCCGACTTGCAGCCTGCCGAGCACACTGCGCCGTCGCCTGCTGATGTGTAAACACAGCCCTTCTTGGCTTCGCACGCGGCGACCTGGCAGGGCCGGAGCGTCGTGCATTTCACCGGACTGCTGGTGCATTTGCCTCCTTTGCAGATCTCGGCCTCGGTGCACGGATCGTTGTCGGAGCATGGCGCGGAATTGGACACGTTGACGCACCCTTTGACCTTGTCGCAGGAATCGGTCGTGCAGCCGTTGTTGTCGTCGCAATCGATCTTGTCGGCGACGCACTTGCCACCTTTGCAGGCGTCCTTCGTCGTGCACGCGTCGTTGTCGTCGCAGGACCGCGCCGGGTTCGCGCAGCCCTTGTCGGCCGCGCAGATGTCGATGGTGCACGACTCGCCGTCCTCGCAGTCGGTCAGCTTCTTGCCAGCGCATTTGCCCGTGCCCGTGCAGGTCGGGTTGCCCCACAGGTCGGTCCGCACGAGGAACGCCGATGCTTCACCGAAAGCGGCTCGGCTACCCGCCATCAACCAGCCCTTGCCCGGCGTCCCTACAAGCGGTCGTCGGGCGTCGACGGTGATCTTGTCGCCCGTGCTCAGGGCGAACGTGCGCGACGTGTACAGCGTACCCAGCAAATCCATGTGACCGACCCATGGCAGGGGCTGCTTGGCGCCCTTCTGACCCGACAGGATCAGCGTGTCAGGCCCCGCGATGTCGAGCTGGCGGATCTGCACGTCGAACGGCTTTGTCTCGGTCTTTTCCCATCGCATGGAGCCCTTGGCGCTGATCGAAGACACATAGAGAAAATGGCTGTTGTTGTACTTCGTTCCGGCGGCGAGATAGGTGCCGTCGGGCAGCGCCACAGCACCCTGAAACGATGTCGAACTGAATTTGGGTGCTCGATAAGCCCAATAATGGTTGCCGCTCGGGTAGATCTTGCCGAGCCAGGCCCACGATGGGTACTTGCTCGCGTCGTGATAGGCCCCGACCGCGAGCGCCACGCTGTCATTGACCGGGTGAATAGCCGCGAGGTACCAGCGACGCTCGGCGTAAGGATGTACCCAGTAGCCGTTGGACACCTTGCCGCTCTTGGTTTCGATGCGGGCGATGTGGCAAAACAAGTTGGCGTAGTTGCTGTTCCAATTGCACATCGGCTGGGCCAGCCACTGGCCGCCCTTGTAGGCATAGGCGTTGCTCGGTGAGTTGAGCGGCCCCCACCCGGGGTACGGCTCGATCGTCGCTTTCCACACCGACGCACCGTTGTCGGCGACGCGAATGGCGCGCGTTTGGTTGTAGCCGGCGCTCTTGTTGTATGTCAGCGCGACGTCCCCGCCGGCAAGCCCCACGATGCCGTGAACTCCCGTGCACGTGACGACATCGCCCGAGTCCTTGGTCACGTAGCGCACCAGGTTGCCGTCGCTGTCGACGCGCCCCACAGCGAGGAACTTCTTGGTGGTGCAGCCTGCGAAGACGTAACCGCCGCCAGGTGATCGATCGATCGCCCTTACCGCCTCCAATCCCGGCGTTTTGAGCAGCCAACCGGACTCCGGTTTGGCCCCGGACGCCAGTGCGCATTTGCCCTTGATGCAGGCGCCTTTGCCGCAAGGTGCGTCGCAGACCGTGCCGTCCTTCTTGGCGACAACGGCGCTGCACCCCTTGCCGGGCACACAAGTCGACGCCCCGCACATGCCCCCAGGGCAGGTCTTTGCAGACTTCTGACATGAGCCGTTGTTGCACGTTTCAAATGCCGTGCACGGGTCATTGTCCGGACACTTGTTGGTGTTGAAGACGTGTTTGCAGCCGCTGTTGGGGTCGCACGAATCGTTGGTGCAGACGTTGGCGTCGTCGCAGTTGACCTTGGGTGACAAACATTTTCCGGCCTTGCAGGTGTGGGGCCCGGTGCAGGCGTCCCCATCATCGCAGTCGCGGGGTCGCGGATAACAGCCCGTGGCCGCGTCGCAGAAATCGTGGGTGCACGCGTCGTTGTCGGTGCACGTCGCCTCGGTAACGGTGACGCAAGCGCCCGCACCAACGCAGTCTGCGAAGCCCCAACGGTCGGTCTTGACGATCATCGGGCTGGCGAAGCCAAACGCCTTGGACGTGCCCACCATCGCGATGCCGTCATCGACGCGCACGGCGGCCTGGCCGGCTGGTTCGGCGAGCTGGGCGCTTCCGATCGGGCTGTAGGTGCGCTGCGCAACCGACCCTCCGAGCGGGGAGTAGAACGCTTGCCAGAGCAGCGCTTTGGCGGCGCCGGTCTGCCCGACAACGCGGACCCCGGCGCCATGCGCGAACGCTGCGGTGGGACGATGCGCGGTGGCTGTCTTGCCGAGCTTGCGCCATCGCACCTTGCCGCCCGGCGCGTAGTTGACCAGCTGCAGTCGGTTGGCGCCGGCGACGCGCCGGTGTCCCACGCCGAGGTCGCTGCCGTCCTTCATGACCGCGACTGCGTAGTGCGTGCCGGTCTCTTTGTCCCACGTGAACGCGAGGTACTTGGGTGTGCCGTACTTGTCGGCGTGGATAACCACCGGAACCGCGTGTTTCACCTTCGAGGTCTTGTAGTAGAAGCGGTAGCTGCCCGCGAGGCTGAGCGTCCCGTCGGCGCGAGGCGTGGCGTCATGAATCTCGTATTGCCTGTAGCTTCCACCGGTTCGGTTGGCCGGCCCCGCCACGAAGGCGCCATCGGTCAGCGAGATCGTGGCTGCAGCAAGGTACTCGGTGCCGCCTTTATAAGAGGGCCGCTTCATGATGACCGTCGCCTCCTGGCCCCCTGCCAGCGCCACCATGCGCCGGCCGTAACAGTAGTAGGAGTTCTTGTCGGCGTAGCTCACATCCTTGCTCCACAGCCGCTTCATCTTTTCGTCAAAGCGCGCCACGTGAGCCTGTCGGTAGCTCGTTCCGGTGTTGAAGCCCACGACCGCGTGCCCTTTGTCCAGGCCGATGGCGCCGAAAGTCGTCGCGCAACGGATTTCCTTGTCGCTGTTTTGGCCCTGCCCAATCTCGGTCCCGAAACGGTCGACGCGCAGCACGAAGACGCCTCGCGTCACCGAGTTGGTGTTCTTGATCTCGGTGCACCCCGCCACGATGAAGCCGCCGCCAGGCGCGCTGGAGATCGCCTGTGCCGTCTTCAAGCCAGGTGTCGTCCACGTCTTCTTGAACAGCTTCTGTTTGCCCGTCGGTACGCATTGGCCGGCCTTGCACAGCCCCTCGGCGGCGCAACTGTTGCCCGGATCACAGGCCAACCCGCTCGCGTCCACGTTGACGCAGCCCTTCTTGTGGTCACAGAAGTCGATCGTGCAGCTCTTGGCGTCGTCGCACGCGTCGGCGAACTTGCCGACACACGTTCCTGCGTCGGCACAAGAGCGGTGTCCGAATGCATCGGAACGCACGAGGATACCCTTGTCCGCACCGGCCTTTTCGGACGTTGAACCGGCGACAAGCAGCCCGCCATCATCGACGGCCGCGACCGCGGTGAACGCGTCGGTGCTGTTGCCGGCCCTGCCGATGGTCCAGTGCGAGTTGCCCGCGCGATCCAACCCGGCGAGCCAACCGTCGGGCGCGGCGCCCGAAGCGGCGGTCCATCCGGCGACGGCGAAGTGTTGTTTGGCGATGCGCGCGATGGCCGCCCCCTGGAAGAGCCCCGACGACACGCGCTCCCATCGTTGGGTTCCGTCGGGTTCGATGCGCAGCAGCCACGGGTTGCGGCCATCCTTGTGTTTGCGCCACCCCGCACCAAGCAGCCCGGCGTCATGGGTCACGACGACCGAATCGAGCCGCTGTTCGACGCCGCCGCCGTAGCTCTTCTGCCACTGGACGCTGCCATCGGGTCGAAGCGCCACCACCCAGCCGAGCCGCGCCTTCTTGTCGTTGTCGTAGCGCTCGCCGGTTGCGACGGCCGTGTTGTCTTTGCGCACGACCAGCGCACGAAGGTCCGAAAGCGGCCCGCCTGCCGGCATTTTCTCCCACAACGCCTGCCCGGACGTCGTCACCTTGGCGGCATAGGCCTGCCGCGTCCCACCGACGTTACGAGACCCGACGAGCCACGCCGTGCCATCGATCTGCACACCAACGGCATGGGCAACGTCGTTTGTCTTGCCGCCGCCGTAGTCCTTGCTGAGCTTGACCTTGTCGTCTTTGCCCAGCCACAGCGCCCGCGCGGCCAGGTTCGTCGACGATCCGGCCGCGCCCACGACGACGTGACCGCCGTTGGGCAGCGCCGCAACCGCTTGGGCAATGGCCGTCGCCGAATCGGACGACTCGCGCGCGACCGAGCTCAGCTCCTTGCCGGCGACGTCGGTGCGATGCAGCCACCAGCCATACTTGGCCGAAGAACCGGTGCCAGCACGCCAGCCACCGACCGCGAACGCCCCGCCACCCGCCTGCGCGACGACGCCGCGGAGGAAACCGGCGTCCTTGCCCTTGGGCGGCTCGTAGGTTTTCTCAAATAGCCGATGCGCCTTACCGGCCACGCACTTGCCGCTGGCGCAGACCCCGCTCACGGTGCACGCATTGCCGTCGTCACACGCCGCACCTTCCGCCTTGTGGGCCAACACGCACTTGAAGTTGTCCTTGCCGACCGACACGCAGACCGCGCGGTCGCATGCCCCGGTCTTCAGCTTGCACGACACCGGTGAGCCGACCTGGCATTTGCCGGCCTTGCACGTATCGCCAACCGTGCAGGCGCTTCCATCGGCGTCGCAGGTCTTGCCGTCCGCCACCACCGGGAACGCGCACTTGCCCGTCTTCGGGTCGCACTTGTCGACCGTACAGGTGTTGCCGTCGATGCAGTTGGTCGCCTGGTAGCTGCAGCCGGTCTTCGGGTCGCACGAGTCGAAGGTGCACGCGTTGTTGTCGCCGCAATCGATCGCTTTTCCGTCGCACTTGCCGTCCTTGCAAGCGTCCGCCGTGGTGCACTTGCTGCCGTCGTTGCACGCCTTGCCATCGTTGCCCGGCGCGACCTTGCACTTGCCGTCCAGCGGGTTGCAGACGTCTGCCAGGCACACGTCGGTCGTCGTCTTCGGGCAGAACACCTTGGACGCGGGGTTGGGCTTGCACTTGGGCGTCGTGCCAGACTTGTCGCAGTAGGGCACGCCGTTGCACTTGTTGCCGTCGTCGGTCTTGGCGCAGTCGGCGTCCTGGGCGCACTCGCAGACGAACGCGCCACCCTTGCACTTGGCCCCCTCGCAGAACTCGCTCTTCGTGCACGGGTCGTTGTCCGCGCAGGGTTTGCCGTCCGGCACGGCTTTGAGAAGGCATTGCCCCGTCTTGGGCTGACAGGTGTTCTTGCGGCACTGGGTGTCGTCCACCGTCTTGCAGGTGATGATCGTCCCCTTGTTCGGTTTGCAGGTCGGGTATTGCTCGGACTTGTCACAGAAAAGCGTGCCGTTGCAGAGGTTTCCGTCACCTTCCTTCTTCTCGCAATCCGCGTCCGATTTGCACACACAGACAAAGGTCCCGGCCTCGCACAGCCCGTCCTTGCATTGGTCCCCGACCGTGCACGATTCGCCGTCCTGGCAGGTGGTGCCGGTCGCCTCGTTCGCCATCTCGCAGACGCCCGTCTTGGGCACGCACTTGCTCTTGCGACACGCGGTGTCTCCCACCGTCTTGCAGACCACGATCGACTTGGGATTGGTCTGACACTTGCCGGTTTGTTTGTTGCAGAAAGGCAGCCCGTTGCACTTGTCGCCGTCGTCCTTGTCGGCGCACTCCGCGTCGGTCTTGCACGGGCAGATGTTGGTGCCCTTGGTGCACTTGCCGGACAGGCAGATCTCGCCCTGCGTACACGGATCACCATCGAAACACGGGGTTCCGGGCTGCACCGCGGTAAACGCGCAGGTTCCCGTCTTGGGGTTGCACGTGTTTTTGGTGCACGTCGTGTTGTTGCCGCCCGGACAGAACACCACCGTCTTGGGGTTGACCTTGCAGTCGCCCGTTTTCTTGTCGCAGTACAGGACGCCATTGCACAGGTCGCCGTCTTCCTGCTTGGCGCAGTCGGCCGTCTCCTTGCACTTGCACGTGTCGACCGCCCCCTTGCACAAGCCGCCGTCGCACGCGTCGTTGATGGTGCACTGATCGCCGTCGTCGCAGGCCACGCCCTTCTTCACGTCGGTCATCGCGCACTTGCCGGTGTCGGGGTCGCACTGGTTTTTCACGCACGCCTTGTCCTTGTCCTTGGCGCACTTGACGACCGTGTTCGGCGACAGCTTGCAGACGTTGGGAAAGACCGACTTTTCGCAATAGAGCGTGCCGTTGCAGACGTCGCCGTCTTCGAACTTGGCGCAGTCCGAGCTCGCCTTGCAGGCGCACCAGCTCGCGGTTTGGCCCTCGCACTTGCCGAGCACGCAGATCGCATCGACGGTGCACGGGTCGCCATCGGTGCACGACGTGCCTTCGGCGTGATCGACGGTGATGCATTTACCTTGTTTGGGGTCGCAAGCCTGCGATTGGCAGGGCCCCGTCTTGCCGCTGCAGGTGACCTTCGTGTTGGGCTTGAGGGCGCATTTCCACGGCAGCGCTTTCTTATTGCAGAAAGGCTCGCCGAGGCAGAGGTCGCTGGCCGCCGCGACGCACTCGGACGACGCCTGGCACTCGCAGATGTTGTCGCCCTTGCACGTGCCGGACTGGCAGCGGTCGTTGGTGGTACAGGCCACGCCGTCGAGGCAGGGAGCGCCCTCGGGTTTGCCGGTGCAGTTGCCGTCCAGTCCGCCGCCGCTGTCCTTGGGTGCGGTGTTGCCCGTATCCGATGCAGCCGCGCCAGTGTCCTCTTTCGCCCCAGTGTCCTCTTTCGCGCCAGTGTCCTCTTTCGCGCCAGTGTCCTCTTTCGCAGCGATGTCGGTCTTGACGTCCACCGTGCCGCCTGTGTCGTCCACGGCCGTGTCGACCTCTGCGCCGGTCACTTCCCCGGGATCGTCCGAACACGCGACCGCGGACAACGCGACGAACGCAGCGAGGAGCACACCTCGAAGAATATGGAGCCGAGAACGTCGGCCTGTGCGCAGGCGACAAAAGGACATGGAGGCCTCGGGAACTTGCGGGTTTTCGTGAATGACGGAGTTGCAACAGCGTACCAGACCCGGCGCGCGCAAACATCGCCAAAACGACGCCGAGATCGCGGGCCCAATCGCGGGCCCAATCGCGGGCCTGATCGCGGGCCTGACCGTGGAATTGGTGGCCCGTTTGGTCGCGGGGCAGGTCGGCTGTCAGTCGTCTTCGAGCAGGAAGCGAATCTTGAACGAGCGCAGCCGCACGGCGACAGGTTTGCCGTTTCGCGTACCTGGCTTGAACCGACAACGCTTGAGCGCCTTGATGGCCTGTTCGTCGAGGCCGTGGCCCAGGCCCTTGATGACCTTGATGCTGCGCGTTCGGCCGTTGCTGCCCACGACCAGCTCCAACACCACTGTGCCTTCGATGCGCTTGCCGCGGGCTTCTTCCGTGTAGTCGCCGCGACACTTGCCGGCGATCTTCGGCATCTCGGTCACCTCGTAGACCGGCACCGGCGGCGCGAGGGCTTTGACCTTCTTGGGTTTGACCTTCTTGGTCTCGGCGGGGTCGGCCATGACGGTGTTGCCGACCGGCATCGAGGGTCCAGCTCCGGCCGCCGTGGTCGACTCCATGGAGAAGCCAAAGACCGGCGTGTCCGTGGTCTCTTCGTTGGGTTTGGCGGCTTTGTTGGGCGGCGGCGTGCGTTTCTTAGGAGGCTTACGAACGCGCTTGACCGGCTTGCGAATCCGCGGCTTCGGCTTCTCTGTCGGCACCTCGTGGACCGTCTCGGGCGGTGGCGGCGGAGGAGGAGGGGGCGGTGGTGGCGGAGGAGGTGGTGGTGGTGGCGGAGGGGCGGAGGCGGCTCGTTCTTGACCACCTGCATCGCGACCTTATACGGCTTACGGACCTCGTTTTCCTCGGGCAGCTCATCGAGCGCGCGGCCCGCAAATCCATGCAGGATCAGCGAAGCAACGACGCACGCGGCGAGCCGGCCGTAGTAGCCCATCAGCCTTACCCTTGCTCTTTGTCGGTTTCGTCGGCCTCGACGGGCGGTATCAGCGACGCCGGGTCGATGTTGATGGCGAACGAGGCGATCCCCGCTTGCTTCACCAGGTCGATCACCCACACGACGCGACCGTGGCTGGTCATCTTGTCGGCGGCGATGATGGCCTGCGCTTTCTTATCGGCCTTGACCGCCTCGACGACCGCGGACCGCAGCCCCTTTTCGGTCACCGGATTGCCGTTGAGAAAGAGGCGCCCGTCTTTGGTCAGCGTCACCCCGAGCGTGGAAGGCTCCGGCGTGCTGGCCTGGGACGCCTTGGGCAGGTCGACCTCGATCGCCTTCTTGTTGATGAGGTTGGCCGTGAGCATGAAGATGATCAGCAACACCAACATGATGTCCACGAGGGGCGTGACGTTGATGTCGGAGATCAGGCCGCCACGCCGCGTACTTCCGCCGCCCATCAGCTCGCTCCTTCGGCGCTTGCCGTCTCGCCGGTCGAAGCGCTCGGGCCGTCGCTTGGACCGTCGAGTGCGAGCGGCCCGGTGCCCTTGATGCGCCCGAGAATCGTGTGGGTGATGGCTTCAGCGCCGGTGATTGTGCCCTCCACGTGACGCGCGAAACCGTTGTACGCCGCCACCGCGGGCAGGGCGACGAGCAGTCCCACACCGGTCGCGACCAACGCTTCGGCGATACCGGCCATGACCGCGGCGGAACCTTCGTTCGTATTGAGCGAGAGGTCGTGAAACGCGCGGATGATGCCGAGCACGGTCCCGAACAGGCCGATAAAGGGGGCGTTGTTGCCGAGCGTTCCGAGAAACGCCAACCCGCGCTCGTACCGCAGCCGCTCGGTGTCCATCGTGCCCGCCGCATACTCCTCGACCGCAGCGGGGCCCTCGCCGGCATGTTCGAGGCAGGTTCGTGCGACCGCCGCCTGCATGCTCCTGGCTCCGAGCAGCGCTTCTTTCGCGGCGGAAAGGTTGCCCGACTTGACGGCGTCGAGGGCCTTGCCGACCGCGTCCTCGCGATGCCTCTCCAACACGAAGAAGACAATGCGTTCCAGGGCGACCGCGACCGCGGCGAAGCTCAGCCCGATGAGCAACCAGAGCACCCACCGTGACCCGGCTCGCAGCATCATGTCGAGCAGCTGCGCTTCGACGGAATTCGGATCTCCGAGCTGTCCTTGCATATTTCGTTAGCTCCCTTACGAACCGCTACAAGCGGCCTTTGAAACCGAGTGTTGGCAGCACGTAGCGGATTTTTTGTCCGGCGGCGACCTCCTCGGGGTAAAGCGTGACGTTGCTGATGTCGATGTAGAAATCGAGCAGCCAGTTGTTCCAGACCGCGCGCTTGTCGATGCGCACGTCCCATCGCATGTAGCCGTCGGTGCGCGCGGCGTTGTAGCCGTACGTCGTCGTGACAGGTTTGCCGGACTGGTATTGAACGCGCGCGCCGATCTCCCAGTTGCGGGGCAGAGGCAGGCCGGCGACAACGTTGAACAGGTGCGTGCGATCGAAATCAAAGCCGACCCACTCGCCGTTGCGCAGGCGTTCGCTGCGGGACAGCGTGTAGGAAATCCACCCGTACAGGCCGTTTCGCGAACGCTTGCGGAGCAACACTTCGAAGCCATACGCGCGGCCTTGTTGACCCTCGAACAGCTTGTCGATGGCGGCCTGCGCCTGGCTCTGCGGATCGGTGATCTCGGGCGGCAACTCACCTGGTGCGAATGAGGGGCCGCTCTGGCGAACGTCGGCGAGCGCGCGGTTGACCTGCAGGTCGAAGATGACGGGATCCATGTCGTTGTAGAACACGGACGTATCCACGCTTACTCCGGCGCCGAGCGGGGTCTCCAGGCCGAGGGTGTATTGGATGGCCCGCAGCAAGCCGTACTTCAGCGGCATCTGGTCGAGGCCGGGCACCGGGAAGAAGAAACGCGGCGGCTGGTGATACATGCCGACGCCGCCCTTGACCCACAGGACGTCGCTGTCACGGGCCTTCGTCTCGGTGCCTTCGAACGGCAGTGTGACGCGACCAAAGCTGTAGCGCCACGACAAGCGCGGATCCGCCGATACCTGGGACGTGTTGCCGTCGTTGCGCCAGTCGACGCGAACACCGGGGCGCACCAGCAGGTCCTCGGTCGGCCGCCAGAGCGAATCGACCCACGCAGACGCGACGTAAAAGCGCGTGAGATCCTCGGTGAACTGGTTGAAATCAGGCTCGTTGCCGAGATCGGTTTCGCTGGATTGCTGCTGCGTGTCGCGGGCGCTTCCTTCGATCCCGAAACGAAACTCCAAGCTCTTGGACGATGGGTAGCGCCACATCAGCATCGGGCCGCCCACGATGGTTCGGACGCCGGTGTTTCCGCCAAAGAGCGTGTCGTCGGTGCCGATCACGAAGCGATACGTGCCCTCGAGCTTGCCGACCCGATGCAGGTAACGCGCGTCGAGGCGGTGGAACGTGAAGCGCAGGATCGGCTCGAGCTCCGGTTCCGGGTCGTTGGGGTCGGCATCCGCGGGCACTGCGCTGATCTCGTCGCTGGCGCCGAACGCGAAGATGGACCAGCCGTGGCCGCCCGTATCGCCGTCCAGACGCAGCTGGTAGTCCCAGTAGCTCAACGACGCCTGGTCGGTGGCGAGGCTCATGATCACGCCGGGGTACCCGATGCGCCCTGCGGCGGTGGCCGTGATGCCGGTGTCCGCGACCGGGTGGCGCACCAGCAGGCCGGACTGGAGCATGTTGATGTTGACGTCGAGCAGCTTCTCGTCCCGCTGTGCGCGGCGTGTGCGCCCGTCGACGATTCCCGCCGTGTAGCCGCCGTATTGGACGGGGAATCCGCCGGCGTGAAAACGCACCTCGTCGAGGAAATCGGGATGGATCACGGACGGCCCTGCGAGCAGGTGGAAGAGCAGCGGAACGCGCACGCGATCGATGAGAAAGCCCGTGCTGCCCGGGCTCGCGCCGCGGACGATGGGGAAGGGCAAGAGCGACATCACAGACGCCACGCCAGGCAACGTCTGGATGACGCGGAAAGGGTCGCCAAAAGTGCCGGGTACGTGCGTCATCTCGCGGCCCTTGAGCGTGACGCGTGAGACCTCGGTTCGGCGCTGCTGACCATGAACGACGATCTGGTACGGGTCGTAGTGCTCGCGTTCGACGAGGTAGGCGACCTTGAGAATCTGCGAATCTTCGAGCTTTTCGTTCTGCAGAAAGTCGAGGTAGCCGTTGCCATGGATGGTCACGCGCACTTTTCCGCGCGGGATCCGCAGCTTGAATCGGCCCTTCTCGTTGGACAATGTCGTGAACCGGCGACCGGCGACCACGGCCGAGATGGTGACGCGTTGCACGGGCACACGCGTCCCTTTTTCGCGCAGCCGACCTTTGAGGATGCAGTTGCGGGGCGGGCCGCGGCGCTTGCTGACGATGACCGGCTTGGGCGGCGGCAGGAAGGTGTGCGCGTAGGCGATTTCGACGGTGACGGCTCTGCCCTTGTAGCGCGCTGGACGGAAACCAAAGCCGGTGACCGCGGTGAGGACGGCTTTTTCGAACGTCGGGTGGGTCTTGTTGAGGACCTCGGCTTTGACGACCTTGCCGGTGGGCGCCACACGGAGCTTGACGCGGACCGTGATGGGGCCTTCGTGTTTCGGCGCGCCCCTGGGATAGACGACCGTGGTCTTGGTCACCAGCTGCGGCGGCTCGAGCCCTTCAACCCCAGCACCCGCCCGAGCCTGCGCCGAGCCCGTCGACGTCACCAGGCACAGCGCCACCAGGGCAGCTGTCGCCGTCGCGAATGACCCAAACCTCGCCCGCCCGAATGACCGAAATGTCGCCATCGCGAACGAATTTCGCGAGGTCATCGCCACCCCACCATGAGGCCAGCGTGGGCGCCGACGTGGGCCCAGTACTGGCGCCGGAAGATGGGCCGAGCGGTGTCGGGTTCGGTGCGGCCAAGCTTCTGCTCGCAGGCGGTCCAGGTCGCGTCGACTTGCGCGGTCAGGCCGATGGATGAAAGCGGACCGAGCACGAAGAAGTAGCTGGAACGGAGCAGGGCGCTGCCGCCAACGCCTTCGCAGCGCGGAAGCAACGCGGTGTTATCGGGGTGCGTGTACGGGGCCACGATGCTGCCACTGAGGTCGGCGCGCTTGTCCTCGCGGACGCCAAACCCCTCGACGATGCCGCCAAATCCGGCCCCAATGGCGACCGTCCAGCGCTCGGTCAGGTAGAGCTCCGGTTGCACGGTGCCGAGAAAGCGCAGACCAAGCAGGTTGCCGGTCGACTGGGGCTCACCGATCGCGTCGGCGACGGCGTTGTACGACAGGCCGATCATGATGGCCCAGTCCGCGTCGAGCCGAGCCCCCGCGCGCACGTTGGCGCCGTGATACGAGCCGGACGGCGCGCCATCAAGCCCCCAGATCTCGCCCATGGAGTAACCGAGCTGCAGTCGGAAACCCTTTTTCGCCCAGGCCTCGACATCCGCGATAGTCGGCAGTGAGAGGCGGAAAGGGGGCTCGAACTCGTCGTCTTGCTCCGCCTTCTTGGGCTCCTGCATCTCCACGTCGGTGGTGGCCGTGGTGCCCCTGGACAGCTCGACGGTGGCTTGTGCGCTGACGGTCGCCGGCGCCCATGCCAGCGCCACGACTGCAAGCGAAGACGCAAAGGTCCACCTCACCCGCTTGGCAGCGGGGCGACTTGCGAACGCATGGGTGGTGCACGGGCTAATCGTCATCCGTCAGTTTTTTGAACCGCCGGATTTGGAGTCACCTTTGCCATTCTTTTCGTCCTCGAGCTCGGTGATTTCGCCGCATGGCCACCAGGTGGGCGGCGTCTTCGTGAAGTCCCAGTCGGGCTCCTTGCAGGCGGCGGTGCTGCGGCATCCAACGATCGATACGGCCGACAGACCCTTGCACAGGCTCGGGGTGTTGGCGGCGATCAAGGCTCGGTTGCCCGCCGTGCACACCCACGGCTGGCTGGTGTCAGGTTTGCGGCGCGAATCGTGGAAGTGGAAGTTGTCGTTGGTGCACGCGACATCGCTGACTGTCTCGGTAGCTTCGAGCGCGATCGTCACCGGACCGGCGTCCTTGTCGCGAACTTCGCAGCTCGACGCCGTGGGCAGGCCGCTGACATCGATCAGCGAGAATCCTTGCGGCGGCGGGTCACAACCGACAGTTGGGTAGAACAGCGAGGCGACGTCGAACGACCCCTCTCGGAACGCGACGCGAACATGCGGCTGAATCATCGACGTCCAAGAAGCGCCCCAGATCCAGTCCTCCTTGCGATCCTTCTTGTTGTTCTTCTTGCCGTCGCCTCCGTCGCCCCCGTTGCCTTCGCCATTGTTGCCGCTGTTGCCTCCCTTGTCGCCGCCCGATGAGCTCGACGAACCGCCCGCCGGAGGAGTCGCCTGGCCGCCGCTGGAGCCCTCGCCGCCCTCGGTCCGGGCCACCTTGCCCTTGCCGTCGCCCTCCTCGAATTCGGGCCCGCACGAGCTCTTGCCGCGGTTGCCGGGCCCATGCTGTTCGCGACACGTGAACGTGTGGTTGCCGCGCCGAAGCTTGAGCGCCCTGTCGTTGTCGCGGTCGTCGTAGATAACGAGGCTGCCGTAAGCGACGCGGCCTTCCGGCGTCCCAACCAGCACTTCGGCGGTGGGCAGATGCTCGATCTCCAGCAGCGCCGTTCCGTCCTTGCCGATCGGGGCCGAAGCCTGGATGAGACTGGGCACGAACCCGAAGATGTCGCGACACCCTTTCTCTGCGACCGCTGTTGCCGACGCTTCCTTGGCGAGCCCCATCATGGCTTCGATGCAAAAACGGGGAGGATTGGGCACGCCCGCCCACACCAGGCCGACGCGCAGATTGACGTCCTCCGCCTTCATCTTCTTGGGGAGCATCTTGCTGATGTCGCCGGTGACCTTGATTGGGATCGTCCACAACGGCTCGCTCTTTTCTTCGAGCGCCTTGATGCCCTCGTCGCACCCCGCGGACGCCAACATCGCGCCGATAAGGCCGGCCACGATCACGGTTCTGCGCCAGACCATCGCACGTGAGGGTGCGGGTCTGCAGCGCGAATCGCTGGTGGCAGTGATCGTGTGAACGGTCATGGCGAATCTCCGAGAAATGCTTGCACGCCAAGGCGGGCGGTGAAGCCCAATCGCGTGCCATCCGGGGTCATCCAGTGGGCGGTTGGGCCGGCCATCAGCGTCATGCCCCAGCCTTCCGCGACCGGCAGGGCGACGCCGAATTCAGCGTTGGCGGCGGGGAGTACGGCGAAGGCCGACGTCGATAGTTCACCGGCACTATCGCCGAGCCGTTGGGCCTGGTGGCGGGCCCTCGATTCGAACAGGGCGGTAGCGCCACCGAGCAGACGAGCGATCACGAGGCCTCGACCAACCCGTTGCCGAAACCCGACGCCGAGGCGAGCACGCAGCTCCGTGTGGTCAACCGCCCAGTTCAGGTTCGATTCGCTGGCCCAACCGGCGCCAAGTCGCACCCCGTATTCGAATCGGTCGCCGGAGTGCCATCCGAAGCTTAGCCCCGCCGCTTGGCCAACCGGCATCGCGGCAGGCAGCGCGAGTTGAATCGTCGCGTCGATCAGGTCAGGCCCTCCGCCCGCGTCCGCAGCCGTGCCCGCATACGCGCGATCAGGCGCCGAGCTGACGGCGATCAACGCCGCGACGGCGATGCAGACATGGGTGGTTTTCACGGGAGAGCTCCGGCGGGCGGGAGCCATTGTAGCAAGCCCCGGGTATTCTGTTGGACACCGGAGTCGCTCCAAACCGTCACCGGCACATACATCCTCACAGAGAGTTGAAACATCGCCGTGCCCAGGCTTGCCCCCGACGAGCGCCCCGCGAACCTCCGCGACGGCCGTTTAGCCGCTCATCGAGCGACGAAATCCGCCGCTGCATTTGTTTGCCTGGTGGCCATTGGCTGGCTGGCGTGCGGGTGCAGCGATGAGTCGAGTGGACATGATGATCAGGATGCGGCAGCGGGACAGGACGTGGCGGACAACGACGCCGCCATGGACTGTCCGAAGGTCGCGCGGCGTGAGTCCGGTGGTTGTTGCCCAACGGGCCATTTTTACGACTTCGACACGGACGGCTGTCTCGAAGTCGGTCCGCCGAGCTGCCGCGCCGCGCTGCCCGGCAAGCCCGATGCGTGTGTGCCAACGTGGTGTCCGGATTGGGTCACGCTAAGCGGAAAACCATGTACATCGGGGGCTGATTGCGTCGCTGCCGGTCGGGCATGCACGCCGACGTCTGCCGCTGAGGCAGAAGGTTGTCCCGCTGGAGAGTGGAAACCAAACGCCGCGGGGGCCTGCCGACCCGCAGGATTGCAAGCAAATTCGGCAGTGAACCGAGCAAAACACGCGAAATTGCAGGTTTCAGGGCTACCCAAGCTGCTTGAATCGACACCAGCGGGGGTTCCGCCGCTGATCGAGCTACCCAAACTCAGCGCGACGGCGTTTTGCCGCGACGGGAACAAGACGGTCATCTGCGCCGAGGAAGAGGGGCCTTGTGGCGCGGGCAGGATGCCGGCTGCAGGTTCGGCGAAAGGCTGCATGGACGTCGGCGTGACCTGGGACTGCCCGCCGGGTTTCGTGGCCGATCCGAAGGCTCCCTACAAGCCGCACCTGGCCACGCCGTGCATCCCCGACCCGAAGTCCTGCACCGACAAGCCCTGGTCGGGCGTGAAGCTGCCGTCCGACACGGTTTTCGTCCGCGCCGACGCCAAGAGCGGCGGTGACGGTTCATCGGGCAAGCCTGTGCAATCGCTGGCCGTCGCTCTCAAGAAGGTGAAGGCCGGCGGGGTGATCGCCGTCGACGCGGGTGTCTACGTCGGCCCGTTCGCGGTCAACAAGGCCGTTTCGATCCGTGGGCGATGCGCCGCAAAAGTGACGCTGTCGGGCAAGTCCACGGCGGCCGTTCTCGCCGTCGAGGCGACCCCGACCGATGGCGATGTGGTTGTGTCCGGGCTGACGATAACCGGCGATGGTGTCGGGCTGCGCATCAGGTACGGCGCAACCGTCAGCGTCCGCCACGTCCTCGTGCACCAAGCCACAGACGTCGGCGTCGCCGTCGCTGGGGGCGGGCGGCTCGCGATGCAAGACACCATCGTCGAACACACGAAGGTCACGCACAACACCGGGCAGGGCATCCGCGTCAACTCGGACGGGCACGCGTCCCTGCGGCGGGTTCGGGTGCACAAAAATCGCAGGTACGGCGTCGAGGTCATCGGCGACAACGCCGTGCTGATCGGCGACCACGTGCTCATCGATGGCACGGATGGAGACGGCGGGTTGGGGATGCTGGGTTACGGTCTCGTCGTCGCTGAAAAGGCGCGCGTGGAGCTTCGATCAAGCCGCTCTTCGAGCAATCGCGACGCCGGCGTGGCGGCCCGGCAGGAGGCGTTCGTCAACCTACGCGGTGTGGTCATCGACAACACGCGCCAACAAGAGCTCACCTGGAACTACGGCTTTGGCATGCTCGTTTTTGGCGGGTGCCACGTTCAGCTCGACGGTGTGCGGATGCACCGCAACCTCGGCGCGGGTCTCGACGTCGACGGACTCGGCACCCTGGTCGATGTCAACGGGGTGATCATCGACGGCACGCTGCCGCAAATCGGCAACAGCATCCGCGGCGAGGGCATCGCGGCGACCACGAAGGCGCGCATCAACTTGCGGTCGGTGCGGATCAGCGACGGCTACGCGGCGGGGATCCGATCCGAAGCGGAAGACACCCAGGTTCACCTGGACGGGGTTGTCGTCGACCACATCCGCGCGGAGCTTGCCACTGGATCAGGCGGCGTCGGCATCTACGCGGTCAACGCCGGGGCTATTCATGGCCGCGGGTTGCGGGTGACGGACACACGCGCGAGCGGCCTTATCGTGGCCGGCAAGAACGCTGCGGCCGAGCTGGAAGATGTCCTCATCGACGGCACACGACCGACCAAGGCGACCGGCGGGCAGGGCTACGGTGCGCTGTTCGGCGACACGGCCCAGGTCAGGCTGCGCCGCGCACGGTTTTCGGACAACCGGGGCGCCGGCGTCATGGTCATCAACGTGGGGACGTCATTGCGCGCCGAGGACTTGCTCATCGACGGCACGGCGAGCACCTCGCCGCAAAAACCCACCGGGCAGGGCATGGTCGTGGCCCTTGGAGCGCGGGCGATCGTCGCGGGCGGACGCATCTCGGGCAACCACGTCGCGGGCGCGAGCGTGCTCGACAAGAATTCGCGGCTCGACCTTGCGGGCGTACTCGTCGATGGCACCCGAGCCGATCCAACCAAGCTCATCGGGGGCGCGGGGATCATGACCGTCAAAGACACGGCGATCACCCTTACGGGCTGCCGCGTTCACGGCAATCGATTCGTTGGCGTCGCCGTGCAAGAGGCCAAAGACCCCGTCGCGATCGTCGGTACGCAGGTCACGGGCACGTTGGCCGCAAAAACGGGCGATTTCCGCTACGGAACAGGGCTGTCGGTCAACCGTGGCACCGCCGTTGCGGCCATCATCGCCAGCGTTTTTCGCCGCAACCGATCGGCCGGGATCACCGTCACCGACGCAAGCGCGCACATTGTCGACAGCGTTGTCGGCCATACCGCTGCCGAGACGATGCTGATCGAGTCCGGCGGCGGATCCAGCAGGCACATCGCGGTGAAGATGTCGGACGGGATCGTTGCCCATCGGGTGAAAAACCTGCGGGTGATCGATTCGCTGCTCCACGATCACAGCCGCGCGGGATTGGTCACCCAAGATGTCAAGAATGGACGCATCGCGCGCGTCGAGGTGGCGCGCTGCACGATCGGCCGGGCCGGGACACGCAGTGAGAAGGTCGAGGTCGCGTCGACATTGCTGACGGAAAACGAAACAAATCGGGCGTCCGGATCGAATTTCGCGCTCCCCAAGCCTCCGAGCCTCGCCGGACTTTGACGACGGCAGATGCGGGGAAGAGCCTCAACCCCTCGGACGTGGTCCCCTGCGGCGTTCTGATCCAAACTCCCGGCATGGCAATCGCACCGGGCCGCTCGGCCTATCTTGAGACTTCGGAGCAACCGGCGGGACCCTTCTTCCTCTTGGGCCTGCCGGTCGCCGTGTACCTGTTTTCGCTGCTGCGTTTCCCGTACGGGCACTGGACGGACGCGCTGCCTCATCGTTTCGCGTTGCGGGGGCTGTGTATGGATCTGGGCTGGACCGCCTGGGGATGCGTCGCGCTCGGGCTGATCGGGCTGTGGATGACCGGCACCGGTGGCATCCGAACCGTCGCAACGGAAGGTCGGCTCGTCCGCACGCGTTGGCCGATGCTCTTCTTGCGCAAAGTGTGGCAGGCGGACGCCATCGAGTTCATCGCCGCCAAGGCCGAAGAGCGCTACCGCCAACGCAACGGGGTCTCGCAGCGCTACACCGTGTACGCCATCGTGGTGCGACCGTTCGAGGGTGGAGATGTGTTCCTGGCTCACGGCGGCGGCGACCTCGCGCGCGCTGCTCAACTCGCCGCACCGCTCGCGCGCGACGCCGGGGTCCCCGCCAAGCTGATCTACCTCGATGGAACCGTGAAATCGATCGGCACGACCGACATGGAATCGATCGACGTCGGGCTCAGCGGCGGCATGCGCGCCTGGTACATCATCAGCGGCGTGCTGGGCGCCGCGATCCTCGCCGCAACGGTGCTCGTGCAGCTCAACGTCGACAAGCTCGGCCTCCATCGCATCGACACGTGTTTGCCGCCGGACGCCATCTTGCGACTGCTCGGCGGGGGACCGATGTGAGCGGGATGGGCACCAGCATCGCTTGGTCGCGCAGATGGGGGCGGTTGTTCGTGTCGTGCGTCGCGCTTGTCAGCGTGATCACGACACCTGCGGTCGGGCAGAACCCGGCCGCGCAGAACCGGGCAAAGCAGAAGGGGGCAAAGCTGAACCCGGCAAAGCTGAACCCGGCAAAGCAGAACCGGGCGGCGCAGAACCGGCCGGCGCAGAACCGGGCAGGGCAGAACCGGGCAGGGCAGAACCGGGCAGGGCAGCAAGCACAAACGTCGCCATTCGCCGAAGCCGAGAGCGTGGCGGGTCCCAAGATCGAACAACTCGGGGGCATCGACTCGACCGTGGACCGCATCGCCGCGCTCGTGGCGGAGCTCAAGGCGTACCGCAAGGCACTGCGTGGGCTGGCGAGCGGAGACCTGGTGATGAACCCGGCGCCACCTGCCGACTTGCGGGCCGAAGGAGGACGCGGCCTGGTCGGCGCAACGGCTGCATGCGCGTACGACGCGGCGGACAGCCTGGTGGTTGAAATCGGCGGGGGCGTGCTCGAAGACCTGCTGCCGCGCGACATGTTCCCGGAGACGACGCGGCTGCGGGAAGAAGCCATTGCCCGCTACGACGCCGGCAAACTCCTGCACGCGTGGCAAGCCGTTCGCAAGCGATCCGGACCCGCCGATTTCGCGTTCTGCAAACGTCTCCGAGGCGCCGCGCCTGTCGGCAAGAAGCTCACTGTCGGCAAGAAGCTCACTGTCGGCAAGAAGCTCACTGTCGGCAAGAAGCTCACTGTCGGCAAGAAGCTCACTGTCGGCAAGAAGCTCACTGTCAGCGACGCGACCAAGCGTCTCGCCGCTGGATATGCGGCCCGAATCGGACCGTTCGCGGACGCGGTTGATGCGTTCTTTGCGCGCGCCAATGCCGACGTTGCCCGGGCGTGCGACCGGCTCGTGCAGCGCACGCTCGACCCCCCGTTGTTGACGGTCAGCGGCGGCGTGAGCCTCGGGTCGTACATGGCCGGGTTTCTCTACTTCTACACCGAGTACCGCAAGAAAGTGGCTGTCGAGCTCCGCGGCTCCCTGACCGCGCGCTATTGCGGACGCGCCTCGCAACGTCTGCGTTCAGCGCAGGAGGCCCGGCCGGTGCGTGCGTCGGGGGCTTCAGCTGGCTCGATCAACGCGTTCCTGTCAGCCATCGGATCGTGTCAGCGACCCGTACTCGACCCGCGACAGTCATGGTTTTGGCGGATCTGGACGACCATCGGCTTCGGCGAGCTCCTGCCCGGCCCCGATGCGGCGGAAACGCGGGCGGCGAACGTGCTTTTTCGAGAGGGCGCCATCAAGGACAAGCTCGATTTGCTCGAGCGGGCGTGGCCCAAGATGCCGTGGCTCTCATCTCCCTGCCGGGCCGAAATCGGGTTGCCGGTTACCCACACGCAGCCGCGCCAGGTCGAAGTGAAGGCGACCCACGGTCCGTCGATGTTCATGCCTCGCGCCTACGAACACCTGTATGTGCGGATGACGTGCGGCAGCGGTAAGCGGCCGGGTTTCGCCGCCATCGTGCCGCCCAAGAGCATGTCCGGCGCCTTCCACCCGCTGCTCGATGACGGCAACCCCAGGGTCAAATCGGTGTTCAACCTCTTGGCAGCGAGCGCGGCGTTTCCCATCGCATTTCCGCCACGCGCCGTTCACATGCAGGTCGGCGGCGCCAATCGCAAGGCGTGGATGCGCGACGGCGGGATGATGGACAACGCGCCAGTGTCGGTTGTCGCGCGGTTGGACACGTGGGATCAGCGCCCGCGAAAGACCCAGCCGCCGTTGTTGTTTATCGACCCGGACGCAACCGAGTGGATCTACGCCCCCGAGCCCGATGGTGGCCGCGCCAAGAGCTTGCTCGGCGATCTTGCGTCGATGGCCGCGCTCTATGTGGATTCACTGCAGGTGCGCGACTTCATTGAACACTACGCCAAGTCCGGGCAGCTGCGAGGGCATATCGAGATCCCGCTGCGGACCACGCCGGTCGCCGCGCAGCACTTCGCCAACTTCTCGGGCTTTTTTGAGCGCTCGTTTCGCGAGGCCGACTTCTACTTCGGGATGCTCGACGCCTGGGCGCACCTTCATCGGACCGACCTCGCCTTCCGATTGCTGCACAAATCCGGGCGGCTTCCGGCGATCCAGAGCGAGGAGTTCACGTGCCTTCGCGAAGCTCGCCGCGCCGAAACCGATGCCGATGAAGCCGACGATGCCAACGATTCCAACGATAGCGACGATGCCGAGGCCTTTGACGGCGAGCGGCCGGCGCTGGGCGCGTGCGAAAGGTTGCTCGGAGCGGCATCGGTGGACGATGAACGCGGGCGGCGACTGCGCCAACTCCAGGCGATTTACGAGGCGTCCAACGCGCTTCGCAAGAAGCTATGCCGGGTGCGAAAAGCGGGTTGCATGACCTCGTCAGAGGCGACCGATTTCTTCTTCGCGACATTGGCGAGCGAGGGTTTTCGGTGGTTCGATTTCGCGGACGGAGACGTGCTGCAGAAGGACGACTTGTACGGCCGTCTGCGCGACCTGTTGGAGCGCGAGATGTTCCGACTCGGCCACCGCCAACCGGACACGCTCGACCGCGTCTTGCTCGAACTGGGCGGTCGCTGGCTCGCCAATGGCATCGTATTCAGGCCCTACGTAACGGCGCTCCGCCTGGACACCGGCATCATGGGCGCCGCGACGACGCTTCGGCTGGACGCTGCTCACACGCCTTTCGCTGGTGTCCAGCGCGGTCTGCGGCTCGTCGCTGGGCTCGATTTCGCCCTCGCGCCCAGCCAGGACCGCCACGACTTCGCGGGATATGCAGGCTTGGAGGTGTCGCCGTTGCGCGTCGCTGTCCCCAACTCGGTCGTGCCTTACGTACAGCTCGAGCTCGGCGCCGGCGCGGCGTGGTCGTGGCGCTGGATAACCGCGGCCAACCTGGGCATGCGCGACGAGCTTGTTCCGCAAGGCTGGGCGACGCTCGCGTTCGCGCAACGCGTGGGTCTGCGGGTTCGCTATCGGCGGCCGTTGGGCGGGTTCGGGACCCTCTCGGACGGGCTGGCGGCGGAGATGGCGTGGAGATGGCTGTGGTAGCCACCGACGACCCGCGCCTGCGCCAGACGTTTATCGGTCGCCGCGCTGAGCTCGATGTGGTCAAGCGCGCCGCACGGGACGCGCAGCGGCGAAAAGTCGCTGTGGCGGTCGAAATCGTTGGCGATCCCGGCGCTGGGAAGTCCGCGTTCGCCGAGCGGGCCATCCAAGACCTCGTGCGAGCCGGCCTGGAGCCGAGATTGGTCCTGCGCGGGCGTTGCGAGGAGGTCGACCGGCAGCCCCTGGGCCTGTTCCGCGCGATGGCAGAGGGTCTGCGACGGGCGGCGGGGGGCGATGACGAGTCAGACCTCGTCGACGCGCTGTCGGACTGGTGCACTGACGGCGCGGTATTGCGGCGTCTCGTGCAAGCGCGGCGCGGAATCGAACAGCTGCTCAGCGGGGACGCCGGCCAGTCGGAGAGCGCCGAATCCGTGATGATGAGCGTCCAAAGCGGCTTGTGCGGACTGCTGACTGCCGTGTCCCAAGCCGGGACCGGTCCCGTCGTCGTCGTGCTCGATGACGTGCAATGGGTCGATGATGTGTCCGCGCGGATCGGCGCGGCCGTGTTCAGCTCGATGACCGGCACCCGCGGTTTGCTAGCGCTCATGATACGGCGAAAAGGGGCTGCCATTGCCGGCAGGTGGCGGTCCCGACTGCAGCTCGAGCGGGTCGATATCGAGCCTCTCGACCTCGTTGACACACGATCGCTGGTCATCGGTTTGCTCGGTGACGGCGTGGCGCGCCGCCTTGCGAAGAGCATCGCCGAGTTGGCGTCGGGCAACCCGTTTATGGCCGAGCAGGTGGCGTCCCTGATGATCGACCGCGGCGCTGTGATTCCAGCGACGAACGGTTGGGCGGCGCGCGGCGACTTTGACCCCGGGGATGTGCCGGACAGTGTTGAAGGTGTCGTGGCCGAGCGCGTTGCTTGCCTTGGGGCCGACACCCGGCTGGTCCTGGCAGCCTGCGCGCTTATTGGCGATGTGGTCGAGCGCCAGGTCCTCGACCGGACCCTCGATGGCGGGCAACGCACGCTCCAGATTCGTGACAGGGCTGTGCTATCGACCGCTCCGCACGTGGCCCGGCTCGTTGCGCGCGGGCTGCTTGTTTGCACCTCGGACCCGCGCGATCGGCGTCATGATCGGCTGTCTTTCCGTCACCGAATCGTGAAAAACGCGGCTGTCGAGAGCTTGGCGGCCAAGGATCGCGCGGCCTTTCACACCGCCGCCGCCACGGCGCTGGCGCGACGCTATGAGGACGCGCTCAACCCCTGGTTCGGCGCGATTGCCGGGCACTACGACGCGGCAGGCGACAAGACCGAAGCGCTGACCTGGAGGATGAGGGCAGGGCGCTACGCGATGGCCGTCGGCTCGCTCGACGAAGCGCGGCGGGATCTCGAACGCGCGGTCACCCTTGCCGTCGATTCGGGGTCAACACGAACACTGGCGTCGGCGCTCTGCGCCCTTGCCGAGGTCCAACTGTCTCGCGGCGACTGCGACGAGGCCGGCGAAACCTGCGACCGCGGCCTGAAGGCACAACCCGACACCCCCACGGCAGCGAGGCTTCTCTACGTGCAAGCACGTGCCCTGACAGAGCTGCAGAAAGCCGACCGTGCCCAAGAGGTTGCCGATCTCGCCCAGGTGCGGGCGCCGGCCGACGACGCAGAGCTGCGTGGCCGTCTTTGCCTGTTGCGGGCGCGGTTGCGTCGTTATGCGCTGGACATTGACGGGGCATACGAGCGCCTGGCCGAAGCGGAGACGCTGGTCGCCGACGTCGAAGATGACACCCTGCGGATCGATGTCTGGGTCGAACGCGCGTACGCCGCCGCCCAACGCGCCGATGAAGCGGTCGTGGCCCGGATGTACGCCCGCCTGACCGACGCCTTGTCCACCGACAACATCGCGGCGCGAGGAGCCGCCTTGACCGCTGTTGGCCTGCTCGCGTGCTCGTACTTCGGGGATATGCCCGCCGCCGCACGCGCGTACGACGAGGCGGCGCGTTTGCACAACGACGCGGGCGAGCTGGCGCGCTATTTCGACGCGCAAATCGGCGTCCTGATGACCCGTTGCTACCTTGGTCGGCTGCACGAAGGCGAGCGGATGCGGCGCGGTCTGATCGCGCTGGCCGAGGCCGTCGACGTGCCGCGCCACGCCATCAACATGGACCTCATCCTCGCGACGCACAGCTTTCATCGGGGCGAACTCAAACGCGCGCTCAAGGAGATCCGCCGCGGCCTTGGTCGCATCGACCGTCTCGACGTGCCCCTCGCGCGCGCGGATCGCGAGATGTTCGCGTACATCGAAGGGCAAATCCGCTTCGAGCTTGGCGAGCATGAACAAGGCCAGCGGCTCGTCGAGGACGCCGTCACATCGTGGCACCAAGCTGGCAAACTGCTGCTGTTTCGCCACGAAGCCGACCTCGTGCTCGCCGATATGTTCATCGCGCGCGGTGACCCCAAGGGCGCCCACGTAGCCCTGCAACGGGCAGAATCTGCGCTGCAGCGAATTCCCAGTCGCTACTACCGGGCATGGGCGGCATCGTCGCGCGCTGCTGTCGCGACGTTGTGGGGCGATCTCGACGACGCGGTCGAATGTGCCGTTCGGGCAGAGCACTTTGCGGTGTCCGGTGGCAGCGACTATCAGCGTGTTCGCGCGATGACCGAACACGGTGCGGCGCTGCTTGCTGCGGGACGTGAGCAGTGCCTGGTGGTGCTGGAGGAAGCCGCCGGCCTCGCCGATCGATGCGGCGCGACCGGGCTCAGAAGGCGCATCGCCAAATTGGCCACGCGGGCGCAGAGCTGGGGCTAATCCCAATGCGCGATGTCACTTCGCTGGCGCGCCGGTGGCTGCCGCAAACCTGTCGATGATGCGCACCTTCTTGCCGCGAATCTCGATCGCCGCCGAACGCCCGCCGTATGCCCGCGCCATGCCGACGTCGATACGCCACACACGGCCGCTGCAGGCCTGGGTCGGGCCGTTGGGCTGGACGGTGTGGGCGACAACCATGCGCTTGACCCCGGTCAATTCCAGCGTCTCTGCCAGCGTCTCGCACATATCCGGGTTGTCCTTCTCGGCGAATTTACGCAGCCATAATGGGCTGTCGGCGCGATTGACCCACCGCGGCATCCTGCGATCCCCGAGCAACCACATGCGCGTCTCGCGATTGATTCGATTGAGGCCGTACCGCGCGTACTTGGGCAGCAACCCTCCGTGGACGAAGAGCGTGTTGCCAACGACCGCGACAACCCCAAACCGCGCGATCCGGCGAGCCCAGAGTCCGCCGGGACTGAATGCAGCTTTGCGCGCCGCATCGAACGCCGGCAGCTCGGCCTTGGGTGCCGCGTGCTCCAAACCGGGGGTGGAATCAAAGTCGCTGAAACCGCCGGGCGTGACGTAGCGGAAATCGCCGACCGCGTTCATGACTTCATGGTTGCCGATCAGCGTGATCACGCGGCCACCGACAGCAGCGGCCTCCCCGCGGAGTCGCCGCATGAGCTCGAGGATCGCGCGCTCGTCTTCACCCCGGTCGAGGATGTCTCCGACCTGCACCAGCACCGCCTTGCCGCCGATCCACTTGTCGCGCCTATCGACCACGCCGGTCATCCGCAGCACGCGGCGCAGACTCAGAAGATCGCCGTGTACGTCTCCGATCGCGACGATGCGAGCCGCGGCGGGCAACCGCGTGTCCTGTAGACCGCCGGGATCATTGGCCGTCGACCTGGTTGGATTCAGCAGGACCGTGCCGCCGCATCCCGCGATGAGGATCGCGCCAACGAAGGCCGCAATGGTTCCAATCACAGTGCTGCTGGCCGGCGTTCCGTTCACGATGGGCCGATTGTCGCCGATTCCACGGCGGGAGTCACCGCGACGAGCTGCAAAGCCCGCGGAAATACGGACAGGGCTGGTTCTCGTCCCAACCCCCGTTTACATTGCGGCTCGACTGCCAATGCAGGAGGTCAGCGGTGGCGCGACAATCACGGCGACGTGAACGTGTGGGGCGGTCGATTGCGCACGCGATCGTGGCATTGGTCGTCCTGTTCGGGCTGGGGTGTGGCGCAAGCAACGTCAAGGCCCACCACACCGGCAAGTTCGACGGTCGCAGCCCGGTCGTCGATCTCGGCACCTGCTGCGTCGGCTATGATCCGAGCAGCAAGGTCGCGCCCGTCTACAACAAGAATCGCAAACTCCCCACGTTGTGGTGGCCCGTCGTCGACGCCAAGGGCACGCCATGGCCCGCAGGCCATCGTCACGACGCGTATTTCACCGGCGACAAGATCAACAAGACGCGTTCCAAGCGTCCCGCCAACTACCGGTACACGCCCGGGCCAAACGCAGAGGCAGGCCGCTTCGCCGTCGATCTCGCGCGCCTCTACCCCAAGCTCAAGACGGTGGATTTTCGGGAATTCCAATCCCATGAAGACGGTGGGCTCACCGAAGAGGGCAAGGCGGAGGTCAAGGAGTGGTTGCGCGCCCGCTACGGGGCGGATTCGACCGTCAAACGACTCGGTGCGGGCGGGTTTTCCGTCGCCTATCGCGTCTGCCGGCGCGCCAACGATTGCCTGGTGGTGAAGATCCGCAAGATGACCCCGACGTTCGCGGGCTGGAAACGAATCCGCTATGCCGTCGACGCCGCGACGGAGCTCAAACGGGATCTCGCCATCGCGGAGGTCGCGCGCAACGTCACGTCTTGGACTGCGTGGGTCGACAAATCGGGCCAGCCGGTGCCGTTCAAGATCGACGGAAAAGCGCTCCCCACGCCGTCCGGCACAGCCTCCAAACCGAGCAGACGCCTCGCTCGCGCCGCCGGATTCACCAACGCCAGCCTGTTGAGCGACGGCGCCGTCGAACAGGTGTTGATCGCGTTCCCGTCCAACCCGACGGTCGACGGCTTGTTGGCCCAAGCGGCCAACCCAGCCAGTGAGCTGCGCAAGCAGGCCAATGTCGAGGCCGGCGCCAATCGGGTCGTCAGCGCCAGCGAAATCAACGAGTTCTTCGACCAATACAGCAAGCTGAGTCGCATCGGACCCGAGGTCATCAAGGTCGACGCCTTCTTCCAATCCTGCCGCCGCTTCGCCGGGCTACCAACCGTTGCCGGGTTCTGCGTGACCCTGCGGCGCTCGTTCGCGATCCCCGACGACTTCAACGACCGGGTGGCCGCGCTTGAATGGATGTACAGGGACAGCGCCGCTGATGTGATTCGTTTTACGCGACGCAACTTCGGCCGCGCGCTCGGCAACCCGGCGCCCGACGGCCTGTTCCGCGAGGTTGGGCTCGACTTCAACCACGGCCGCAACGCCGGCTGGGATCCTGCCTCTCGCCAATTCGTCCTGTTCGATTTCTAGTAGCGACCCGGCAGTCTATTTTTTCGGCGCAGGCTTCGCTTCTGGAGCCGCAGGCGCTTCCTTGGCAGGCTCAGCGGCTTTCTTTTTGGGCGGCGCTTTGCGCGTGCGGCCTGCTCCGGCCATGTAGTCACCGAACGCGGCCAGGGAGCGTTTTGCGGACTCGCTGACTTCCTTGGCGCGGCTGTCGAGGGCGACACGCTCAAGGATGCCGAAGACGTCGTCGGGCACGGAGCTGGACTCGATCCAGGTGATCTTTGTCTTGGTGCCTTGTGCCAACAGTGTCAGCTTGCCTGTGCGCGGGATCGTGTCGCTGCTCTTCCACATGAAGTAGCTGACGCTGCTGCCTTCTTCGACGCCCTCGAGCAGCACGCGCAGGACCGCCTCACCGCCGGCGTGGACCTCGGCGATCGCGTTGCGCCCGGTCGTGCCAGCGGGGAATTGGGGTTGCGCACCAGTCGCCTTCACGTCGGTGTTCCAGTGTTTCCAGGTCGACAAGTCCTGGAGCGCCGCGAACGTCCTATGAACGTCGCTGGGCACCTCGATCGAGACTTCGACCTTCCATTCGCTGGGCAGCGTCGTCGCCCATCCCAACACGCCGAGTAAACCCGCCAGGGGCAGAATCGCGAGCGTCGCACGGAACGCCACTTCAGCCTTGCTGGCCTTGCGCCGCATCCATTTCAGCTGAGCTTGCCGCTTGCGCTCTTTCTTGCGCGCGGTCTTTAGCTGGTCCTTCTTCTTCTGCTCTGAGACCGACAGCACCTTCTTATTGCGGGTGCGCAACTGGGGTCCAGTGTCGCGAAGGAGCATCGAATAGCCCTCAGCTGGGAGGCACGGAGGCCAAGCAAAAGATTGCGCTGAACCATACCACACGGCGCCGCAGCGCCAACGGCAGAATGGGGTCGACGAGCAAGATCCGCTTTCTCCGTAGGTCAGAAAAGCGACGAAAGTTGGACGTTACGCGTCGCGCGGGATCAGCGTCAGGATCTCTTTGATCGGCAGGCAGATGTCGTCGGTCTCGGCCGAGCGGCCTGCCTCGAGAATCCGGGTCGCCGCGTCCACCATGGCCGGATAGGCGGCGCGCAGCAGGTGGTTGGCGTGGATGACGATGTTGGCGCCCCGCTCGGCGAGCTCGATCTCGGGCACGGAGTTGTACGCGGTGGGGACCACGACAACCGGGATGTTGGCGTGTTTGGCGCGGAACCGGTCGAGGAACTCGAAGATCGGCGTGGGGTCCTGGTCCTTGCTGTGGATCATCACGCCGTCCGCTCCCGCTTCGACGTAGATGTCCGCGCGGTGCAGCGCGTCGTCAACACCTTTGCCCAGGATCAGCGATTCGATGCGCGCGACAACCATGAAATCGCTGGTGACGGCGGCGTTCTTGCCGGCCCGAATCTTGGCCGCGAACGCGTGCGGATCGTCCTGTGTTTGCTTGACCGATGTGCCGAACAAGCTGTTGCGCTTGGGTCCGATCTTGTCCTCGATGATGGCGGCCGAGACGCCGATGCGCTCAAGCGTCTTGACCGTGAAAGTGAAGTGCTCGGTGCGCCCGCCGGTGTCACAGTCGACGATGATCGGCTTGGTGGTGACCTCGAGGATCTGCTCGATCGTGGAGGTGCGGCTGGTCAGGTCGACGAGCTCGATGTCCGGCCGGCCCTTCGCGGTTGAGTCCGTGAGGCTGCTGATCCACATCGCATCGAACTCTTCGGCGGCGCCGTCGCGTTCGATGCGCACGTTCTCGGCGATGAGGCCGCACAGCCCGTTGTGGGCCTCGATGACCCGGACGAACTTCTTGGCAGCCATCAAGCGGCGCAAGCGTTTGCGGCGCACGTCGGGCGTGGTTCCGATCTCTTTGAGCGCCTTGTTCAGCTGCGTGGACGAGATGCCCGGGGTGTAGGCCGGTTCAATGAGTTCGCCGCCCCACTGGGCGAGCGTGTCGATCACCTTTTGGCGGGTCGTGGCCTGCACGCCCTGCTTCCAATCGTCGCCGTGGACGACGAATTCGGGGCGCAGCGATTCAAGGTTGGCCGTGTAGTCGAGCGTTTCCTGCTTGATGACACGGTCGACGCCCTTGACCTGCTCGACCACGGTGAGGCGATCGGCGTAGCTCATGTAGGGCAGCCGCTTGTACGACGCGATCGCCTCGTCGGTGAGCAGGCCGATGACCACATCACCGAGCTCCCGAGCAACCCTGATGATGTTCATGTGCCCCGGATGGAGCAGGTCGGCGCTCATTGCGACGTAAACTGTTGGCATGGCGGCCTCCACGAAGGCGCGCACGGTGCCCCGCTTGCCGGTCCGCGTCAATTCCTGCCGGCCGCCGCGGCATCAACGGCGCGAGATCAAGCGGATGCGTTGGTGTGATTGAGCTGAAATCAGGGCTTCTTGGTGACGCAGCCGGGCTGGCACACCTTGAGGCTGCGGGCCTTGCCGTCGCGGCTCTTGACCGGGACGCAGGACGCGCCGCCATCGGTTCCCTTGCAGTCCGCGTCGGTCTTGCACGGGGGCGCGCACCGCATCTTGGCGAGCGATCCGTTGCCGCCGATATTGGTGCACGCGTGCGCGCCGGCGCAGTGATGGTCCCAGGAGCACGGGATGCACGACTTCTTCTTGCGGCAGACGGGCACGATGCCGGCCATCTTCGCGTCGGCACGGGCCAGGCCAGGGAAGCCCATGTTGCCCTTGTCGCAGAACATCCCGTCGCCGCCTTTGCCGCAGTCCGAGTCGGACTTGCAGACGCGGCTGCAATAGCCCTTGCCGGGCGTCGAGTCGGTCATGCAGTAGCCGCCCTTGCACTGGTAATCGTTGCTCTCGAGATCGCACACCTCGCCGGCTGTCTTGGACGGCGCCGGTTTGCCCGTGCCGTTGAAGTTGCGCGTGCACCAGTATTCGACCTTGATCGGCTTGTCGGGGCCCCAGGCGATGGGATACGCGCGACAGGCGTCGGTCAAAGCCTTGCAATCAAACGACTTGCTGCAGTCTTCGAGGCTCGCGTCCTTGCTCGTCGGGCGACACACGGGGCGGTACAGGTCGTCGAGCGGGTCGAGCGTTGTGTTGAACGCCCACAGGGAGCTGCGACACAGCGCCTGGTAGTCGTAGCCGTAGAGCTTGGCCTTGCCGGCGCAGTCCTTTCGCCCGCTGCAGACATCGGCGCAGTAGCCGGCTTGGGCGGCACCGCTGTTGGACGTCGTGTTGAAGCATTGGCCGCCGTTGCAGAGCTTGGCGCCGAATTGCGCGCCACAGTGCGATCCCCAGTTGCCCTTGTCTTTGTCCTCGTCGATGCACAAGCCCTGCGCCACGAACTTGTAGCTCACGGGTGTCGCGCCCTGGGACAGGTTCACCGGCACGTGCCACGCGCGGCAGTGTTTGCCCTTGGGGCACTCGGACTGGCCGTAGCAGGGCTTGTCCTTGTTGGCTCCGGGCATCGTGAAGCACTGCGAAAACGGCAGGTGTACGTCGTCGATGTTGTCCTCGGGGTTGGACAGATCGAAGCCGAACTCGCGCGCGCCGCAGAGCATCTTGCCGGGGCAGTCTTTGTCGGTCTTGCAGAGGTTGCCGCAGCGGCCGTTCTCGCAGCGGAAGGGATCGCCGCAGGGCGGGTAGCTCTGGTCTTTGTCGGTCAGGTAAGGGTCGCACTTTTCGCCCGGCTTGGCGCTGCCGTCGGCGATCCGGTAGCAGCGGTTGGCGTATCCGGGCAGCGTCTTCTTGGTCTTGTCCTTGGGGTCGGGATCGCCGTCGATGTTCTGCACGCCGTTGTAGCTCAGCCGGCAGTAGTAACCCTTGCCGCAGTCGTTGCCGACACCGCATTCCTTGGGCCAGCAGACGCTGAATTCCTTGTCCACATTGCTGTAGATGCGGTGGCCGGGGTCGCATTTCCACGCCGAACAGTGGGCGTCTTCGGTGCAGGCCTGGCCGTTGGGGCAGGTGCCGTTGGTGCACTTTTCGGCGCCTGTCACGCAGTCGCTGTCTTTGCTGCAGAACTCGATGCAGCCCAGCCCGAAACAGATGTCGCTGCGGCACAGGCTAAGCGGGCCGGCACCGGGGTTGCGGTTGCACGCGTGCGAAAACGGCTTGCCCGGTTTGCCATCGGGGTGTTTGACCGGCGGCATGCAGCGGGTCTGGTACTCGCCGTAGACATAGAGCAGCCGGCACATCTCACCGGTGGGGCAGTCCTTGTTCGCCTTGCAGGGCTTGAAGTTGGTTCCCGGCCGGCACATCGCAAACGACGACGAGCCCTGCGAGAGCTCGGCAGGCGACCGCAGCTCGACGCAGCGGAACTTCTTGCCCTGTGTACCGTCAGCCGCGTCGATGCACTCGCTGTCCGCGTTCGGGTCCTCGATGCCGTCGGCGCCGTTGTCGCCGCTGTGGTTGATCTTCTTGTCTTCGAGGATCGTGCACTTGAGCGTGCACAGGCCGCCCGAACAGCGATTGGTCTCGCAGATGCCGTCGAGGCAGTCGTAGTATTGCTGCCACTTGGTGTTGGACGCGTTGTTGGCGGGCATCGGACAGTCGGTGCCGGCGCCGCAGTACGAGCCGAATGGCAAGAGCTTGGCCTTGGGTTGCGGCACGCATACGTGGTTTTGGCACGACATTCCGGCCGCGCACGCGCCGCAGGACTTGCTGCACCCGGGGATGAAGCCGCACTGCTTGCCCTTGCAGCTGCAGTTGTTCGGCTTGGTGCCACCGGTGTCCGTCGCGCCGCCGCTGCTGCCGGTGTCAACACCGCCGCCGCTGCTGCCCGTGTCCGCTTCGCCGCCGGCGTCGTTGGTGTCCGATTCGCCGATCTTGGCGGTAGGCGTTGTGCTGTCGCCGTTGTCCCCGCCGCAGCCAGCGACGAAGAAAAACGCGGCCGCAATCGCAGCCAATGTTCCCATACGCGTCATCTACGGTGCCCCCTTCGTGACCGTGCCGTGGTAGGTGCCTGAGAACGTCGCGGGCAACGCTGAGCCGATGTAGATGTAGCCTTGGCCGCCTTTGCCGCCAGCGCCACCTTTTCCGCCACCGCCGCCTTGTCCGCCGGACTGTCCGCCCTTGCGTCCGAGACCGCCGCTGCCGCCACTGCCGAAGCTGTAGCCGGCCAGCCCGTTGCCGCCGCCCCGGGTATCGATGGTACCCGCCGCAACCACCGTTGCGCCGGAAAGATACACGCCCCCGCCGGCGCCGCCACCCCCGCCGCCGCCGCCGCCGCCGCGACCGGAGCCACCGCCACCGCCGCCGCCGACCGTAATGTGCGCAAATCCGCCCATCGGTGGGTACTTCGCACCGCCGCCCGAGCCGCCGTTTCCGCCGCGGGCGCTGACGGTGCCATTGGGGCTGATCTTGACCTTCACGCCGCCGCAGAGCAGCACAGCGCCGCCACCACCGCCGCCGCCGCCGCCGCCGCCGCCGTAGCTACCTGCACCACCGGTACCGCCACCGCCGCCGCCGCCTTTTCCGCCGAAGCCGCCGAGACCGCCAAAACCGCCGTGGCCACCGCCCGATCCGCCACTGAGAGGTTTGAGCGATTTGGCGCCGTACGGAGCCTTCGGACCGGTGGGTTGCGGGCCACCGAGGCACGCGCTGCCGCCGAAACCGCCGCCGCTGAACGTGGGGTTGCCTTTCTTTCCGGGCGAACCTGTCAGGCCCGACGTCCCCAGCGTTCCCGGCGTCGCGTGACTGCCACCAGCGGCCCCCGAACCGCCACATGCGCCACCGCCGCCGCCACCGCCGGCTGTCGAAGTGCCGCCGCCACCGCCTTTTCCGCCCGGTGAGCCGCAGCCGCCGAGTCCTGCCCCCCCAGGCCCCTTGCCGAGCCCCTGGGTTCCGCCCGTGCACCCTTTGCCGGACTGCCACTGTCCACCTTTTCCGCCACCGGGGCCTGCCGTGCCGCCGATCGACCCCTTGTTCGCCGCGCCCGTGCCGCCCTTTGCGCCGTCCGCGTTGAGCGTCCCCTGGATGTCGATCGTGCCGCTGGCCAGGATCGCGAGCGGATGGCTGCCCGTCACTTTCACCGTGACGCCGGCCGCGATCGTGAAATCGGTGACGTGATAGGCCCGAACCTGCGGCCCGCCAGCCTTCTGCGCGGTCATCAAGACGCCCCCGGCCTTGGCGAAGTTCGTGCCGCCCATCGTGATCGTGCCCGCCGAGGTGTCGATCGCGCCGTTCTTGGTGAAGTTGACCGCGCCGAGCTTCTTGTTGCTCTCGATGCCCAGCGGCGCGCAGGCCACGGATTTGACGCACTTGCCGCCGACGCACTTGGCCCCACCGGAACACACCATCGGCGTCCCCGCGCAGGCCCCCGTCGCGCATGAATCATTGGTCGTGCACGGGTTGCCGTCGTCGCACGCCTTGGTCGTCGGCTTGTGCACGCAGAGGTTCTTTTCACACGCAGCTTCGGTGCAGGCCTTGCCGTCGTCTTTGCAGTCGGTTGCCTTGGCGCAGTAGTTGCCGCACCCGGGCGTGGGCTTGTTGACGCACTTGCCGCTGGCCTGGTCGCACGAGTCGGTCGTGCACTTGTCGCTGTCGTTGCAATCGGTTGGTTTGCCGGCCTTGCACGCGCCCTTCAAGCAGCCGCCGCCGGTTGTGCAACCCTTGCCATCGGCGCACTTGGCCCCGTCGGGCTTGGTGATGTTGTTGCAGCCGCCGCCCTTCTTGCACGAGTCATCGGTGCACGCGTTGCCGTCGTCGCAGTTGGCCGCTTTGCCCGCGCAGTTGCCCTTCTTGCAGCCGTCGCCCGACGTGCAGGGATCGCCGTCATCGCAGGATGCGCCCTCGGGTTTATCGGTGTACGCGCACTTGCCGGTGGTCAGCTTGCACTTGGCCGTCACGCAGCCGTCTGTGCTCGTGCAGTTCTTGGGGTTGCCCGACTTGCAGGAACCCGCTTTGCAGCTGTCGCCCACGGTGCACGGGTTTTCGTCGTCGCACGGCTTATTATCGTCGTTTTTCTTGGTGCAGCCGGTCTTCGGGTCGCACGAATCGACCGTGCAGGGGTTCTTGTCGTCGCAGTTCTTCTGCGCTCCCGGCGTGCAGACGCCCGCCTTGCACATGTCGTTTTCGGTGCACGCGTTGCCGTCCGCATCGCAGGGAGAGGACACCTGTTTGTGCGTGCATCCGGCCTTCTTGCTGCCGGCGTCTTTGGCTTTTTTCGGGTCACACAGGTCCTGCGTGCAGGCGTTTTCGTCGTCGCACGCAAGGTCATCGGTTTTGCCGTTGCAGTCGTTGTCGAGGCCGTCGCATTGCTCCTTGGTGGCGGGCGGCACGTCGCATTTGCTCAGACCGTCCTTGTCGCATTTGCGGCTGCCCAGGCATTTTCCGCCGTTGGGGCCTTTCGTGTAGCAGGTCGTCGATGCTTGTGCCGTCTTCGCCGCCTTGCTGCAGGCGCACTCTCCGGTTGTCAGCACGCACATCTTCGCGAGCGCATCCCCGCCTTCCGATGTGGGTTTATCGAGGCACTCGTAACCCTTGGGACAGTCGGCCGGGCCGGCACACCCGACGCTGCAAAACGATCCGGCGGCCCCGTATCCCAGGCAATACGTCTGTTTGAGCCCAAGCGCCGAGCAGGTAGATGGTTGGTCGAAGGGCTTGCAGGGTTCGCAGAGCTTGCCAAACCGCGGCACGCACACGTTGACGAGGTCGCCGCTGCCCGGTGAATCGACGGAAGCGCACTTCCAATCGTTTTTGCAGGAGTCCACGCAGAACTTCGCGCAGACCTTCCCGTCGGGGCTGTCGATGCAAAACGCGCTGTCGCAGTCCTTGTGCTCCGAACATGGGCAGTAAGCTCCACCCGGGCAGTCGTCATCAGCGGCCGAATCTTCGGTTGAGCCGGCATCCGTGGTGTCGAATTGGCCTTGGAAGGGGTTGAATCCCGCGTCGGTCGTGGTGCCGTCGCTGCCCGAGTCGGCCTCGCTGCCACACCCCGACGCGATCAATACGCACGCGGCGAGGACCGTGGTGCCGATGAAAAAAGAGCGCCGCATGAGGCCCCCAAAGCTGTTTATGACGGCCACCAACCTAGCCTTTGCGCCGGCTTCGGGCAACGATGCTGGGATGCTGCGACGCCCCGCTTTTGTCCGCGCACCTACCCGAGCCATGTGGGCGGCCGCGGCCTGCATCTGCATCATGGGGTGCAACAAGAACCGATCGGCGACGCCGCCGGAGCACACTTCGTTCCAGCCGAAAGACCAGGCTCGCATCACGGAAACGACCGAGGCGCTCAAGAAGGCGCTTGTCTGGGCCGCACCACTCGACGTCACGCCCGCCCGCCTCCGCCACGAGCACGGCATGAAGGGGCTCAAACACTTCGTCGAGAAGCTCCAGCTGTTCAGAATCGCCGCCGAATGGCCAGGCTCAGGGTCTGACAACGACAAGAAGCTGGCCGATGCCGCGCGCGGCGGGCTGTTGGAGACGCTCAAGGCGATCGAAAGGGACGACTTTCACGACCTCGCAGACGCCGGTGCCGTGCGCTTCGCCCAAGACAACATGAGTTACCTGCGAGCCGCCGTCATCGCGAAACGTTACGGGTTGAACATCACGGCGTACCGAGCGGCCATCGCCAAGCTGTTACCTCGCCTCGAGGCGGGCCGGAACAGCCGCGGACCCGACCAACGCATGGCCATCGCATGGCAGCTTCAGCGGCTCGACCTGCCGACCGCCGAAACGCCCGAGCAGGTCCATCCGAGCTCGCGTATCGGCACGCGCATCGACCCCCGCTATTGGCAGAAGCATCCGCGACATACGTACGATTTGACGCACGAGATCTTCGCCATGACCCACCGGGGAGCCCGCCCATTTCCGTTCCGCGACGACAAAGAACGCGCCTACGCATCCCTGATGGTCCGCAAGCTGCTCGACGCGCACATGAAGATGGGCAACCACGACATCGTGGCCGAGCTGCTTCTCAACCGCGCGCAGCTGCGCGAACCGTTCGACGACCAGGTGGCCACAGCGCGGCGTTTCCTGCTCGCCGCTCAGAACCCCGACGGCAGCTTCGGCCGCTACGACGAATCCGCGCTGCGCAAACGCAAAAAGAACCCCCGCTACGACGCCCGGATCGGCGGCTATTTGCACACGACCATGATGTGCATCTGGGCGTTGATGGCGACGAGTTGAACGCTCCGAGACACAGCGCGCGATACCCAAGCGATGCGCGACTCCAACGCTCGTTTGCGTGGCTGACAGTCGTCGGGTTGCTCCTGAGCGCGGGCTGCATCCAGGACCGGTTCGTCCGCAACGGCAAGCTCGACACCCGATCGCTCGCGCGCATCCAGGCCTCGACGTCCAAGCTGCGTCGCCTACCGATCCGTAAGCCCATTCCCAGCGCGGCGCTGTCCCGAAGGTCGGCGGGAAAGGTCATCGCGGCGATCAACAAGGCCAACGCTTCGGCGCTCGCGACCGAGCAAACGTTGCATCACCGACTCGGCTTGCTCCCACCGCGGCTTGGACGGGCCGAGGTCGACCAGAAGTTCGTTGATGGACCGGTCGCAGGTTTCTACGACCCGATGACCAAGAAGCTGTACGTCATCACCGACTACCCGTTGGTCGTACGGCTGCAGATGGACCTCATCGGTATGTTCAACGGCATCGACTTCGGCCACGACATGATCCTCAGCCACGAGATCACCCATGCGCTGCAGGACCAACACTTCGACCTCGCCCACGTCGACGCGGCATCCGCCCACAACGCCGATCAGGCGCTCGCCATGCTGTCGCTCATCGAGTCGGACGCCAACGTGCTCGGCTTTGCCCATTCGCACGCCATCGACATGCGGGGAACGCTGCGGACCGCGATGCTGATCGGCTACGCGCGCATGAACTACGCGATGAGTGAGCCGTTCCTGCCGCTCCTGGCCCCCGGCGTCCCGTCGTTTCATCGCAAGCTCGCCTACGGTCACTACACGCGGGGCTTGAGCATCGTGCAGCGCGCCCTTGGCAGCGGTGGCTGGGACACGCTCACCCGACTCTATCGCGAGGCGCCACCGGCCAGCACCGAACAGGTCATGTTCCCGCGCAAGTACTTCGGGCCCCACTGCGATCCGCCGGTCGAACTGCCGATGGCCGCCACCCCGGACGTGCTCAAAGGCTATCGGCGGCTGCTCGAAAACACGTTTGGAGCGCTGCAATGGAAGCTGCTTATCGAGCATCACGGCGCCTGGCGCTGGACCGGCACCCGACACGCAAGCAGCTGGGGTGGAGATCGCTACGACCTGTGGTGGAGAGACGGACAAACCGTGCTCGTGTGGCGACAGGTATGGGACACCGAAGAGGCCGCTCGCGACGCGATGGCGCTGTGGATCGAGCAGCTCGAGGAGCGCTACGAACAGGTCAGGGAGCGCCCGTCAAACCCAAACAAGCCGCCCGGGCTGATCCGCCGGTTCGACATCACCCCCTCACCGACCAAGCCGTCGCGGAGCAAAGTCCTCGTCCGTCGCCCCGAGGTTGTGCACGTCGAGCGCCGCGGCCGCCGGGTGTTGATTGTCGAAGGCGCATCGCCCAAAGAGACGCCGATCGTCGTCCGTTCGGGGTGGCAAGCGCTCCTTCCCGAGTCGGTCACCCGGACATCAGCCCGTTGCCCGGCGAAGGTCCTCGTGCGTCCGATTCAACGCACCGAAGCGCCGCCTCTCACCGCGGGCGAGCGCATCTTCCTGCCTCACCGGACCATGCACGCGTCGGCGAGCGGACTCTGGTCATCCACGCGTCCGACCAGCGTCGTTCCGTTTTACCGGGCAGGCATCCGCTGGGGCGTTCGCGATGGGGTTGTGTTGGACGCAGCGCTTCTTTCGCTTTCGGTGCGCACGACGCCGTCGCCGTTTCTGACCGCCGTCACATGGCGCCCCGGCCTGTCGACCCTGGACATCGGCCTCACGTTCGCGCTGGTGCCGTCCGACTCCTTCGCCATCATCGCGGAAGCCCGGTCGCTCCGGTTGTGGGGTGACGCTGTTGATGTGATCGATCCCGACCTTATCGCGGCGGGGATCGTGTTTTCGCCCCATCCGCGCCTGGTGCTCGCCGCCTCCTTGCGCTGGGCCCTGCCGGTTGCGCAAGCCGACGGGTCGAGAGGACCGCGGCGCCTCGCGTTTGGGTCGCCCCTGGGCCTGTCCGGCAATGGACTGCCGTTGGTCGAGTGGCGGGTCCACGACATGCTGTGGGTGCACTGGGATCCGCTCTACGTACCAGAAGAGGATGCCGGCGACGGCTACAAGGCCCGGATTCATCGGGTCGGGCTCTCGCTGTACTTCTGAGTGCAATTTCTGAGTGCAATTTCTGAGTGCGATTTCTGGGCGCTATTTCACGTGGCAAGCGCCCTTGGCGGCCGGGACCATCGGCACCCCGGTAGCGCGCCAGGTCTTGAGGAAGCATTCGTACTGGTCGCGCGCCGTTTTCACCTGGAACGCGACCTCGTGGCCGTCCTCTACCCCGTCTTCGAGGTGCTGAACGACAACGGCCGTGCGCTTGCCGTCATCACGATTGCCTTTCGCGGGCAGCGGGATTGTCTTGCCGCCAACGGTCGCGAGCTCGGTCGCCGCGGACGGGAAGATCTTGGTCTCGTCATGCTCCTGGTCGAGCGCCTTGCCGCCGAGATCGAGCCGGTACGCAATCGACGTCGCGTTGGCGATGGTGGGCATGATGTAACGGTCAGCGATGCCCTGCAGCATCAGCACGTGCGGCGGTTTTCGGTCGATCCATCCATCGGTCACGGCGCGCGCGAAGATCGGCGGATCGGCGATCTCTCCGACCCATTGGACGAGGCTGAGCACGGGATCGTGGCGGTGCAGCGACTCGCCCGTCTTCGTGTAGTTGAGCAGCGCTTCGGCGATCGGCTTGACGGCGAAAGGCAGCTGCTTGTGCAGGATGTTCTCGATCCAGCTGCCGCCGGCCCCCGACAGGATCAGCGCGCCGTAGTCCTTGGCGAATGCGATGGATAGCGGGGCGATTGTGGCGCCCATCGAGTGGCCCATCAGCGCGATGGTCTTGATGTCGAGGGCGGATTGCGACGGCTTCGTGGCGCCCTTGCAGCCGCTTGTATCGATGGACAGCGACGCCAGCAGCCGCGGGACCAGCGTCATCTCGGCGGCCGATTGCAGGAGGTTGCCGCGCATGGCCGCCAGGTTGCCGAAGTTGAAGATCAACAGCTGCTCATCGGCGCCGGTCGGGTTGCGAATCCCGCCGAGTGGGCCGTCAAGCTGCGCCCCCGCGAATCCCGCCTGCGCGAACATCTTCGCCGGTCCGGACCCCGGGATCTTCACGACGCCGTCCTTGTCGCGCACACCGCGGTCGATCATCGGCCGGTCGCCGCCGCCGCCGGTGCGCACAAAAACGACGACAGGCCATCCGCCCTTCGGTGTGTCCTTGCGCGGAATGGTCACGAAGAGCCGCGCCGCCTCGTGGCGCTGGACCTGCAGCTTTGCGTCGTCGATGCCGCCACCCGTGCCTGCGTACGGCGGCGTGCCCGACTGGAAGACCGGCATGTCGTAGCGGGTCTCGTAGACGCAGAAGTCGGCGTGGGTCTCGATGAGTTTGACGGCGGTGGTGGGCTTGGGCAGCGGCAGGCTGTGCAGCTTCTTGACCACGCTGGCGAGCGGGCGCAGCGGATCCCAGGTGCGAAAACGCGCGACTCGAGTGCCTTCGACGAGCCATTCGTACGTCGTGGAGGGCCGCAGCGGATCGCCCTGGCGCGGCACAATCGAGAACAGGTTGGGGCTGCCAAAGGTCGTGGTTTCCGCGGCGAAGTTGCATGAAATCGGGACGTCTTCCCCCTTTGCCGGACCGTCGTCTGCGCGCAAGGTGACGTCGGCGCATTCGATGACAGCCGGTTCTTTGGACTGCGCGAAGAGGCCGGCGGTCGTCGAGAAGCCCTTCGCTTTACCATCGAGCAACGCCAGGGAGTCCTTGACGAGGGCCGGTGCGCCGTCACTGGCGAACAACGCCATCGAAACGGCGCCGTCCTTGATGCGGAGCTCGTCAGGGAACGGCGAACCAAAGAAGCCAGCCGCGCCGAACACCCAAGGCGACTCGACGGTGTCGGCACCGCTACTGTCGTCTGGAGGCGACTCCACGCAACAGCTGCAGCCGATCGCAATGGCTGTGACCGCCCCCAGGGCCGCGACTCTAAGTGCCTGCATCTACTCGGCAGGCGCCGGCGCGAGCGCGGGGACCAGGTCGGGCTGAACGAGCTCGCCGGCGAGCGCACAGGTGGCCTGTTTGGGCGCCGGTTTGAACAACTGCTTGTACGACTTGACGGCGCGCTTGTCCGAGACGTCGGCGAACGCATCCACAAAGCGTGTTCGGGTCTGCTCCTCGCGGATCGTGAGCACCTGGCTCAAGCGGCCCATCGCCAGCAATGTGTCGACGTTGCCCTGACCGGCTTCTTCCATCTGGATGGCGAACACGCGCAGGCTGTTTTGTTGCACGAAGAGGTCGTTGAGGGTGCCCAGGACGTCTTGCAGGGCCTTGAGCGGCGGCTGCAGAGCTTGGACGCGCTCGGTCTCGAACAGCGTCGCGAAGAACGCCATCAGGTAGCGCAGCTTCTTGCCGCGAATACGGAGCTCGTGTAGCGGCTCAACCGGTCCGTCCGGGTCGATGGCGCGGCCATCACGAACCAGCCCACGCCAGGCCTTCCAGATGCGCGCGCCAGCGACGGCCGCGATCGTCTCAGCAGCGTCGGGATGCTCGGCTACAGCGGGGCAGGGCGAATCCAGAAAAGCCTGCCAGTCGGCGATCAGCGTCGCATATCGGTCCGAATCGAGGGCGTCGACGATGCGCTCGTAGGCCTGGTCGCGCCGGGCTGCGAGGAAGCTGGCCAGCCGGTCGAGCGCAGCGGCGGAAAACGGTGGCACGTCGCGCTTGTAGTTGCGCAGCTCCAGCAGCCAGACGTCGAGATCGCGGGCGTCTCCGGTAACCTGTTGAAGCCAGCGGAATTCATCACGGAATCGCGCCACGACCTCGCTGGGAAAGACCGTCTTGAGGGCGGAAAGCGCCGACCGCGTGCGTCGCACGGCGACCCGAAAGTCGTGCAGAAACTCCACGTCGACCTGCGCCCGCATCCCCGCCTCGTTTGCGACTATGTGGTCAAGCAGCTGCGAACAGATCGTCTTGAGAGCGCTGTCCGCGCGCATGCCCGGGTGAATCGCGTAGCGGATCTTGGCGCCGTACCCACCGGGATTCATGCCCGCAGCCCGCAGCGCAGCCTCGTGGAAATCACCAGCTTCGGTCGCGGCCGGAATCGACGCGACCGCTAGAACCGCTTGGCGAAACGGCTTGTTATGGCCCTTGAGGCGTCGCAGCCCAAGGTACCAGCCCACGTCGCGCACCGGCCCGTCGGCGCCGATCGCACGTCCGCTCGAGATAGAGCACGCCAGGACCGGCTCATGAACGGCGTCGCAGATGAACAGGTGTTCGCTGTCCAGCCAGACGTCGGCGAGGCCCATCAGCCGCCGCGGCTCGACCAGTTTGGCGACGCGCGGCAGGACGTCGGCACCAAAGTCCCAACTGAAAGCTGGCATCGATGCCAGCCGCGCTTCTTCGACGACGCGTCCGTCTTGACGTCGCACCGCGAGCGCATCGACCCCATTGTCGCGCGCGCCTTCAAGCCTCCATCCGCGGCGCCATAGACGCCAGTCGAAGGTGTCATAGAGCCTGCACTGGAAAGATTCGCTGCGATGACCGACGACCCGCCCTTCGCCCGCAACGATGGCGAGCGCGGCGCGCAAATCCGCTTCACTCGCGAAGCTGAACTCCGCGGTGTTTCTGCCTTTGGCCATGCCGATCCCCTGGGGCTATTTGCCCTTCTTCGAGGCTTTCTTCTTGGCCTTCTTGTTCTTGGCCTTCTTGTTCTTGGCCTTCTTGTTCTTGGCCTTCTTGTTCTTGGC